>Ga0265297_10002372_pt1 | contig 38592 bp, 61 predicted proteins | sample Munlanlwell13791_FD_192502 | JGI IMG/M metagenome (GOLD analysis project Ga0265297, IMG submission 192502) | Leachate microbial communities from a municipal landfill in Southern Ontario, Canada - Leachate well 137-91 | ecosystem: Engineered > Solid waste > Landfill > Unclassified | place...
GAGTTGTGCGGCTGTGCGGGGGGCGGGGGTCATGCGGCGTTCCCTCCGAGGCTCTCCAGGGCATCGGCGGCCATCGCCATGTTCACGCGGATACTGAGCAAGGGAACCGTCTTGCTGTTCTTTGAAGCCCGCCGCAATTCGGCGACGATCTGCGCCAGCTTCTCATCACTCGGACGCGTAGCGCTCCCAGGCCGCATAGTTGATTCAAAGCTAGTGGCCTCCCGGTCTTTAGATTGCCGGCCGATTGCCTTCCTAAGGCGCTTGTTTTCTAAAGCAAGAGCATCGCGTTCATCGTAGAGTTTTGCTAGCGCCGGTCTGTCGGTCGTAATGATGCGGTCGATCTCATGCAGTAATTCATCGCGTGTCTTATCTCCAAACCACGCTTTACAGCGCTCACTCACGTCACTCTCGTCACGCGTTCGCGCTTCATCGACCACGGCTGTATGTCCTCTCCAATTTCTGTATCTGGGCTGTCGTCTCCCCGATGACATGGCCCATTGCGTACATCTCAAAGATGATGAGGGCGATGAGCAGGATCGCGCCAGCGACGTTGAGGGCGCGGGTCATGCGGTGTCCTCGAGCCATGCTGCGAGCGCTCGGCGATGTCTTGGGAGTGGTCGGGTGGCCCCCGCCTCCCAACCCCAGATCGTGCGGGTGGAGACGCCTAGTAGCTCGGCCATCTCTGCTTGCGAGAGGTGAGCTTCCTCGCGCCGCTTTCTGATCGCCTCAGCGAGTTTGGCAGCGCGGCGGTGGGGGTATCGGCACTTGACGCGAAACATTTCTTCGCCGACAATAACATGAAGAGATGACGACATCAACCCGAAAGCATAGGCACACGACATCACTTTCGGCGACAAATCGTCGCAATTTGCGTAGTTTTCTTCTCGTGGCCCAGTTCAACCCGTTCGAGATCGGCGCTCGGATCAGACAAGCACGCGACGAGGCGGGGCTCACTCAAGAGCAACTCGCCGGGATGGGAACGTTCACCTCGCGCTCCCTCCAGTCTTGGGAAGCTGGCGTCCGGGTGCCGTTCAAACACCTAAACGAGCTGGCGAACTTGCTCGGGAAGGGTTCGTCAGAGTGGTTCCTCTATGGCGGCGAGACGCCCGATGAGGCTACCGAGCGTTACGACTGCGTACTCAGGAGGCTGTCTGAGGTAGAAGCGCAGACTCAGAAGACTTTCGAACTGGTTCGTGATCTTCACAAGCGGCTTCAACAGCCGCCCGGATCTCCTCCAGACGCTGAGCGATAGCCTCTATCTCTTCCTCATAGGCAACTAGTGGCGGCTCCACGGTCCAGTTCTTACCACAGGACATTTAGCGATTCAACCCCCTTCTATGTAAATAGAACGACGAAAGCCCCCGCCCCTCCGGGTTGGAGGAACGGGGGCGCCGCCACTGATGGGGGCGGGGGCTTAAGCGTCTAGCGCGATCTCCGGGATGCGCTTGGCGCTCCACTCGCGCGTCAGTACACCGACGAGGCCGAGGATCGCGGCCGCAAGCCCCATCAGCTTGACGCCTTGCTCGGGTGTTAGCACCACGCCGAACTCGACCAGTGTGGCTATGAACGCTTCCACGACGGCGAGGGTCGCCAGCTTGGTCGCGTTCGACATAACGAGAATCCGTTGCATTGCTTACCTTTCCGTGTTCCGTACTACCCCGCCTACGGTTTACATTCCCACCGCGACCAGTCCCGGCCGCTGTCAACGAAGTAGCGGTAGGCGGCGACTGCTTGGCCAAGTGCTGTATGTGAGTGCCCGTAAGTAGCTCGCTCCCATTCGCCCATCTGGAATATCCCGAGATACTGACCGTTTCGCGCATTCACGCTTGGGATCGGCCGGCCACCCTCGCACAAGGCCACTCGGTATGCCTCATCGGCGTAGGGACCGAACACCCACTGAATCGCGTCGAACGGTCGCTCGAATCTAGTAGCTATCCGCCACTCTGCTTGCGCCCGAACCTTCCAGAGACGACGGCACCACTGTAGATAGGGGACTGAACGCGAGCGGGCGCAGCCGTTAGCAGGTGTATGCGCGGCGAGCCGGTCGTCTTGCCGGTGCCAGACGGTGTTGCGGTTGTTTCGGATCGCCTTGCGTATCCAGGCGATCCCGGAGGGTTTCTGCTCGACTGACGCTGAAGCCGATTGGCAAACGCAACCGGCGATCAGGAACAGGGTTAGAAGGGCGCAGAACGCGCCCGCGTGTGAGTAACGCAGATTCGCGATACCTCCTGTTAGGGGTCCCCCGCTAGTGCGAGGGTCGGTCTAGCGAGCGCCACCATTCGAGTAGCTGCTCGCTCGGCTGCCGGTACTCAGCGCAGCCGCAATGCCACGTCCCCTTCATCCCAAGCGGAACGGAGAACGTGCAGCGTCCTTCATGGACGTGGCCGCAGGCGCAGCGGCCCGTCAGGCCAGCCATATCTTGTATTGCGAAGTAACCCGGCCCTGCTTGGGGTCAACGAAGTGAAGGCGCTGAGTCGGGCCACCGGCAGCGGCCATCGTGTCCTGGGCATAGCGGTTGTCAGACTCAGGCGAGCCCGACCAGTAGACCGCTCCCACACCATCCGGCAGCGAGTCCTCATCGTGGCGGTGGTAGTGACCCACGTAGCAATCGCGGAACCGCCAGGGATAGGCGCCCGACTTCCAATCGGCGACCTTCTTGCAGAACGTGGCCCGGGAGACGAAGCCATTCCGGCCTATCTCATCCCCATGCACGAGCAGTGCTCGGTAGTTGCCGATCTCGACCCGCTGGATATCCTCCTCGGAATCTTCCCAGGTCAACCGCTCCTCGCCGCGCAGGATCTCGCGGGCGAGTTCGTAGGTCATCCGGTCTACGTTGTCGGAGCGAGGTACGGCGGCGCGCTTGGAACCGACACGGCCATGATTACCCCACTCTGAGATCACGGTCACCTTTTCGTAGATCGCGAGCGCACGTCTAACGACATCTGCCTCAAGCCGGCCTACCGACGCGAATTGCCCGAAGATCGAGGCGTCGATCTCGAACGGCTGGGCAGGGAACTGGAACAGGCCCTCGACCATGTCGCCGCCGAAGAGAATCGCGCAGTCTCGGACGGGGTGGTCAGCGCGCTGGATCTCCGTGATCGCCTGCGCCTTGTCACAGAAGGCGAGTACGCGGTCGCGCATGATCTCGGAGTTGTACGACGAGGTGACCTTCGCCCCCTGCCAATCGGTCAGATGCCAGAGCGCCACCTCACCGCCCTTGCGTTTGTCCGGGGTGCGGGGGGGCACGGGCTTGATCGGCCCGTACGCGAGCAGTGCATCCTTGACGCCTTGCCTCACGGCCTCGACTAGATCGTCCTTCTCCTTGCGGCTACGCCTGAGACGGGCCTGAAGATCGGAGTTGACGCGCCGCAGATCGGCCACCTCCGTGAGGGCGTGGAACTCTTCGAGATTCGGCTCAGGAGTCATGGCAGGTACACGACCCTTGGCGATGGCTCAGAATCGCGGAGTTCGAGACATCCTGGCCGCGAAGCCGAAGCCACTCGCGAATAGCGCCCGCGTTGATGATTCCGCTGTCGGTAGCGAGCGCGGCGTTGAGCTGGGTACGCTCGGCAGGTTTCAACTGGGTGATCGCAAAGCCGACCCGGCAGGGCGGCTTCTTTGGACGGGCGAGCTTGAAGAACTCCGAGAGGTCTACCGCTTGATCGGGCATGACGCCTCCTCGATATCGTCGAGCGTTGGCGGGAGATGCCAGTCCTTCCAACTAGCATCACGATGTGGAAAGCGTATCTTCCTTCGCGGACGTAATCTTTCGTGTTTCTTTCGCCTACCCGGTCACGAGCTTGAACAGCGCGCTGGCGGTTTCCTTGCTGCCCCGGGGGATAAGGCGCTCAAGATCCGGGCCATAGACGCGAGCGAGCAGCGCGCCGAAAGCCGTATAGGCCACCCGTTGAAGCCACTTGAGATCGGTTTCAACGGTAACCAACCGTTCGATGACGGCTTCCCAGCCTGTCGTCGCGCTCGGTTCCTTGGGGGGTTTACGCGACACTCATTCTCCCTTCGGGGTAAGGAATCCAGGGCATTCCCACGCGGCCGAAGAGGCGGCGGAGCCAGCCGTTGTGCGGCTCCTTCCCGGGTACAGGTTTCTTCACTAGGGCGGGAAGATCGAAGTAGCGGAGCAGCGCTCCGTACCAGGCTTCCGCAATTCGCTTCACGTTCTTGTTGATCCAGGCGCGCTCGCCTGGGTTGGTGAGGAAGCCGTGCTCGATTAGTACCTTGGCATCGGCCCGCGTGCGCGACCAGCCGTAGTAGCGCACCATATTGGCGGTGTAGTTATCGGCGCGATGTACCGGGCAACCGGGAACCGCTCTGTACGCCGCGATGAGGGCGACGATCAACTTACGTGTCTTTGGGCCGAACTCTGAGGTGGGCCAGCCGAGCGAGTAGCCGCTGGCCTTGGGGTTCGATGAACCATCGCAGTGGAGGGCGAGTACGACGTTTCCCTGCCAGCCGTCGGGCACGTCTCCAGGGCAGAGGGTCGGCTTGATCCGTCCGTCGGCGCGTAGGAGGCGGTACAGCTCCTTGCCGATCGCTTCGACCACAGGTATCTCGCCGGCCGTTCCGGTGCCCGACTCAAAGCCGGGCTCGCGAGGCTGAACGTGACCCATGTGTATGAGCACGCGTCTTGCCATTGGGGGACCTCCTAACGTCGAGGCTTAGGCTTTTGGGGCTTCGATCTGGGTTTTGGCTTGGGCTTTGGCTTGGGCTTCGACTTGGGTTTCGGCTTCGGTTTAGCGCTGTAGAGTCCGCGCGGATCACCCGAGCGAACACCGAGATGGAGATGCGGCGAGCCGTTGGCCGAACCGGAGTAGCCGATGATCTGCCCCCTCTTGACCTTTGCGCCCGGCTTGATTCCCGGAGCGAAGGCGGACAGGTGGGCGTAGTAGAACTCGTTGTCCTTCGTATTAAGGTGCAACCTCAGCCCAGCCATGCGTGGGTTAGAACTGTTGAGCGCGCCGAAGGCTGAGCCGACTGTGCCGTCGGCGGCGGCGCGGATGGGCGTACCCTCCGGGATCGAGATATCGACGGCGTTATCGGACTCCCAATTCCCCAGCGAGTGTGTCCCCGCGTAGGGAGAGCCTATGAGCCTGCCTTGCACCGGGACGGCGTACTGGCCGCGTAGAAGAAGCTTCTGGGAGGCCCTCTGGGCGGGCGTGCCGCCGCCGAGCGTACTGCCGGACGCCGGATCAAGCCCGACCGTTCCTAGCGTCTGCGCCTCCCGATTGCTTAGTGCGTTGAGCAAAAGAGGGAGGACGTTGCCAGGGTCGGGAGCCGAGGGGAGCTTGGGCGCCCGGATAGACTCAACCAAATCGGTAAGCGATGAGACAGCCGTAGGCGGGAGTTCGGGCAGCGGTGTAAGCGCCGTCAGGCCCGGAAGCTCTTCCTCTGAATATCTAGGATTGCCGTAGATATCAAAGGGCATCTCACCGTCCTCGATAGCGGTAGTAGTTCGCTCGAGCGTTGTTGAGATTCACGTCCTTCACCGGGAAGCCCAGAAACGCCAGAATCTCTGAAAGCGGGGTCTTCTCGTAAGTCGCGTTCGGTGACGACTCCTCGCCCGCCAGCGCCTTCGCCAGTCGGATCTGCGGCAGGTTCTCGAACACGCTCTGCTTCGATGCGCCAGAGGAGCGAGCGAGTAGCCCGCCCACAAAGGGGTTGATCATGCCGACGCCGCTGCGCATCTCCGTGGATGAGGGGGGCTCACCACCGAAGTACGAGGCGCGCATGAGCTTGGCGAGTGCCTGCGCAGCCTCCGCCTCCTGCTTGACCGTCAGAAACGGGTTCATGCCCTGAGTACTGAGCGCCTTGACCTTCCCACCCTTCGGCTTGTCGAACAGGAAGAGAGCCCGCAGGTAGTCCTCAATCCCGTCAGGCCCGAGCTGCGCCACGCTCTCGTCCCAGCCAGCCTGCCCGAGCTTCGTCAGGAGGTTTGTCCGGCCGGGCACGTCGAGCGGCATCTTGAGCGTCACCAGCGAGATCGCGCGGTACCAGGCGTAGAAGGGGGCCACGCCGCGAAGAGCGGTTCGCTCGAAATGGGAGAGGCTGAGGTAGTCGCCCAACGCATCGTTGACCTCGCGGGACACGCGTTCGGCGAACTGCCGATCTTGCTTGAGAAGCTTTATCTCGGCCGCCCTGATGCTCCGCGTCTTTGCAGGCATCTCCTTGTAGACCTTCTTGAACTCCGGGCTCTTCTTAACAAGGTTATTTATCATCGCTAGGCGGATACGCTGCTCGATGGCGATGTCCGCCCTTCGAAGCGGCTGGGTGGTGTACTTCGCCGCCTTCTGGCCGGCCCTCGCCAGCCTGCTCGTTCCGGTGTCGAGGCCCTGAGTGCCGAAGAACGTACCGGCGACCTGCTCGGGGAAAACATCGATCGCGTCATCGAGGATCAGGCGATTGAGCACCTCTTTGTCACGAAGAAGTAGGCGCCGTACTGCCTGCGGTCCGGCGATGTCTGACATTGCTTGCAAGTAAGCCGTGAGGCCGCGAGGCCCGGCGTTCCGGATCGCGTAGAGGAGCGTGTTACCGACGACATTGTTCGTCAGCCAGCCGATGCGCAGGTTGAGCACGAGGGCTCGCCATACATCCGTTGGTTTCGTCCAGAACCACGTAAGGGCGTTTGATGAGCGGACGTACTCGCCGACGATCCTGTCGGACATAGCCTTCGGGACGACGAGCCGATTCCCAGCCGCATCGGTCACCGCGGCATCGCCTATCTTCGTGACCAGCTCCTCAGCGCCCTCCGCGCCTTCGGGGAACCACTCGGCCAGTCGGCTGTCGAACTCGCCGCCCATCCGCTCGGTGGCGGGGATCTTCTCCGCGAGGTTGCGCTTGACGTACTCGTACTTCCCGGTGGCGATCAGGGCGCTGGCGTCTTCCGGACTGACAAACTTGCCAGCGGTGGCGAGGTCGTTATGTCTGTCTACATAAACGGCCCACTTGGCCGTTCGCATGAAAGCCGGGGAGAGGGCGTCGATGTCGTAGGCGACGCGGCCCATCGTTTGCAGGATCGCGCGGTTCTTTTGCACCGGGTTACGTTGCGGTGCGCGTCCGCCTACCCCGACGTAGTTGCCCCGGTTCTCCTCGATCATCTTCTGGGGGTGGTAGATCGGCTGCCAGCGGCCCTCTTGGGCAATTTCGGAACTGATCTCGTCGATCATGCCCCGGATCGACTGACCCTCAGGAGCTTCGAGTCTCTGAGTGAGCCGCTGCGCGATGGAGCGCGGGATCGCGCCTAGCGACGTCTCCACTACCGGGACAGCCGAAAGGGATGCTGTCGGGAGTTCGACCGTCGCTTCCGATCCTTCGGCGCGGTTCACGAAATGGACGCGGCTCTTGTCGCCGCCAATGGACACGACGCGGCCGTAGTTCTGTCGATCGGCGGCTTTCACCAACGCGCCGGGAGCGACACCAGAGACCCCGTTTTCTCCGGTGAGCCCCAAGCGCCTAACCGCCCTCTCGAGCTCCTCGGGGTCGGGGACGTAACGCGCTCCTCGCGCAATCAGGATCGGCTGGTAGCGACGAATCTCCGCTGCTTCTTCCGTCAGCGCCGGGACGGTCCCCTTCTTGCCGCCCTTCTTGACCTCTCCACCGATCAGTAGCGCGGCCTGCTTGCCGGTCAGTTGCTCGGCTTCGTAGAGGGCTTGCTCGATCTTCTTCGTGGGCGCATCGACGAGCGCCAGGACTTTGGGATCGTCCATCATCGGGGAGGGAACGCCGGTGCGAGCGAGTCTTGCGCGTTCCTCGTCAAGCAGCTTGCGTGTGGGGAAGTCGCACAGAAGCCGCATGGCGACGAACTCTTCCTTACTCAGTTTGCCTATTGCAGCGTTGTATTTGCCGGGCGCCAGTTTGAGCCCGATTTGTGTTCTAAGATTTTTGTAGGCGATCTGGCGGGAGTAGCGGGAGTATTCGCCCAGCACTCGGAACTCGGGCGGGAGCTGCTTGAGCGTCTTGTCGGCGGCCAACTTGAGCCGCCTGGAAAGCTCGGAGCCGGTGACCGCCCTGGTGAGCTTCGCGCCGCTCGGAGCAGTCAGTTCAAGTGAGCGCCCGGCCTTGCCTACAACCCCGGCCTTTGCCGCTCCACCCACTCCAGCGGATGCAACGGTGAGCGCATCGAGAATCGGCCCCAGCGGGTGCTCGTAGACGTTCTCCGCGAACTGCCCGAGGTCACCGCGGAAAAGCGGGCCGTACATCTGCTTGTACGACTCAACCATCGGCTCAACGATCTTCTCTTTCGTCTCGCTGCCGCCGAGGTAATCCCACTCTCCGGTAGCCAGCCCACGGCCGACCGAGAAGTAGGCGCGCGGGCCAACACCGACCGCATCAAGGACTACCGCTTTACCCGCGCTTAGTAACCCCGGCCCGAGCCCGATCGCAGTCTCACCAGCATCCTCGAGCAAGTTACCGAGGAAGCCCCCCACGCTCTTTTTGCCCTTCTTCTTCTTTCGCGGTTTGGGCGTTCGCGAGACCGGTTCGCTTATCCCGTAACCGGATAGATCGAGGTCTCCGATCGGGGCTGAGCCGCGCCCTGACGATGGGGCTGTCGTGATCCCATAACCAGAGAGATCGAGATCGTCTGCCATTTACCCCTTCTTCCAGAGTTGGGGTGACATCTTCGAGCAGTAGGCGATGAGTTGAGAGCGAGACATCTTCTTCGCCCAGGCGATGTAACCAGCGTCCGGGTTCTGATAGCCAATCGAGGGGCCGTTGGGTGGAGGTCGAAGGCGTGCTTCTTCTTTGGCGAAGTTCGCCGCCATCGTTCTAAGCGCGCTAGTTGAGAGCTTCACGAGATCGGTGCGCCGATAGGGCCGGTCGCTTCCGGGCTTGTAGACGCGATCGAGGGACTGGCGGGCCATCTTCTCGGGGATGCCGGCGTTGATCTGCTGCGCCAGGGCCTCGCCGTACGTCTTTGGCTTTCGCTCTGTGACCGTTATCGACTTGTAAGTGTCGTTCGGTTGCTTCTCGCGCACCTTTCGCGTCTTCCTGGCGTGCGCTTCTTCGGCCAGCTTCCCAGAGGTCTGCTGGAGCTTCAGCCAGTCGCTCGGGGAGAGCCCGGCTTCCTTCGCCCATCGCTTTTCCTGTGCTGTGAGCCGCTCGCGCTGCATGTTGAGCGACTGCTGGCGCTGATTGAGTTGAGCCCTGCGATAGGCATTGAGGTCGGACTGCTGCTGCACGTCCAGCCCGAACGCCTGCTGGGCCATCATGTTCTCGAACTGCTGCTGCTGGGCTCGAGCGCGATTTTCTTGGATCATCGCGAGAACTTCCTGGATCATCCCTGGCCGCTTGAGATTGATCTGGCTCCGTTGTGCGCCGATGTCCTCGAAAACGTCCTCGGCCTGCTCCTGAGCCTGCCGAAGGTACTGCTGCCCGGCGCTTGCCATCGTGGTCGGGAGCTTCGCAGCGGCAGATGTCCAGCCCGCTCCTTCCCGCTCGAATGAGGAGGCGGGCAGGTAGCCGGATACGCCATAGAGCACGTCGGCCGCAGGAGTGGAGGTGGTGATCTGCTGAGCCTCGGGAGCACCCGACTGTTCGAGGATCTGATTGGCCGATCCGGCGTTCTGGGCCTGCTGTTGGTTGAAGGCATCAGAGAAGCCTCGGCCGAACGTGGCCTGGTTAGCCCCAGCCTGCTGGTAGGTTTGCTGGACAACCGGCGAGTAGCCCTTGGCCATCTCAGCCGTGGTGGCAGTGAGATCGTTGATGAACTGCTGGCGTCGCGCCGCATCGGCCCGAGCTCTCTCCTCCTGCCTCGTGATTTCGGCCAGAACGGGGTTGAGTTCGGCGTTTACCAATCGCTGCGCCTGCCGCCGATCTTTCTGGGCCTGGGTCAGCTTGGGCTTCTTGGGCTTCACGGGCTTCTTGGGCTTTGCAGGCTTCTTGGGTTTCTTAGCCATGTCAGCCTCTCAGAAGGTGATGTAGCGGTAGCTGGGATTACCGAGGGTGTCGAGGAGCGTTTGAAGGGTGCCCGCCCCGCGCGGTCGGCGGCTATCTGGCCCGGTGTCGCGGCGCACCGGACCTCTGGGGTGCGTCGGATCTTGCGGCCCCGATGGACCGCCGGGAGGCGGCTCTGGCATCGGAGGCGGGGGGGTGGGCGGCGGCGGATGGGTCGGATCTTGCGGCCCTGGGATTGGAGGTGCGCCGGGGTCGGAAGGATTCCCGTCGTCGGGCATCTCGTCTCCTCCGCCTCCGTCGTACGGACCGGGCGGGTCTACGCCGTTCGGGTATTGCTGGAGGACACGCGTATAGGCTTCGGAAAGTGCCTGCGCGAGAGCTAGCTGTCGCGCCCTTTCGGCCTCGGTGTAGCCGGACTGCGAGCCCGTCAGATAGTCGAGGAGCTGGCGCCGCGCAGCGTACTGGCGCTGCACATCCGCTAGTCCTTCTTTTTGAAGCCCGTAGCCGGTGTCGCCGGATCGGAGCATCCCACGACTCGCAAGGGCGTTTACTAGACCACGCTGGGCATCCCGATAAGCCTTCTGGAGTTGCGCTGCCATCGAGGTACCCGCCGCCGTGTTCGCTTGGGCGAGTTGGTTCGTCTGCGCGTTCATGATCTCGGCCGCATCTGCGGCTGTGATGCCAAGCTGCGCGGCGATCGCGGCTGGGTCGAGGGTCTGCCCGAAGTCGATCAGTGACCTGCGCATGGCCGTATCGCGGGATGTCTTGTCGGCTATCGCTTGCGCCTGTGCGTTAGCGATGGCTTGCTGGTAAATCGGGTCAGCATCTATTAGCGCTTGCAGCGCAGGGTCGATGGGCATTTCACCCCCTAATCAGGTCTAATGGGCGAGGCAGCCATTACGCCGCCTCATACGAGAAGCTGAGCCAGATGCGATCGGACACCGCCCAGGTCCAGGGATTAGCGTGAGTCACCGGACTGGTCGCGCTATCAATCCGGAGCACGACTCGGTTCACAGAGGCGTAGTAACACTCGACAAGTTTCGACGTGGACGTTGAGCTATCGAAGAGCCACCCGTGCCCGACGATCGCGATCGCCGCCCCCGTGCCCACACCAGTGACTGGCAGCGACACGTAGTAATTCCCGCTGCCAGGGTCGGCACCGGTCGTACCAAAGGTGATCGTCGCCGAGCCATTCACATGTTTCCCGATGACTACACGGCGGCCAGCAACGAATGCTCCATCTCCCAGCGTCGGGTTGGTGACTGAAGCAGTCAGCGCGGGGGTGTAGGAGGCGTACGTCGGGATGGTGAGCTTCGTATCGGCATACGTCTTGACGGCCTTCTCGCTCGGTATGTCGGTGTCCGAGTTGTCAGCGAGCGTGCCGTCCGTCGAGATCGCCGTCCAGCCGTCACCACGTAGATAGTGAGTGGCTGCGCCGGGGTACCCCGCCAGTTCGTCGATGTCCAGCGAGCCCGCGAGATACAGTCCTGTATCCGGGTCGTAGTAGATCTGCATTAGCGATAGAGCATCCCCATAAGCCGGAGGATGTCGGCGATTGGCGGCAGGGGTGTCCCCTTCGGAATCGGCGGGATCCTCTCAGGCAGGGGGCCTGGATATGGAACCGGGATCGGAGTCCCCTTCGGAATCGGCGGGATCTGCTCAGGCGGGATCGGAGTCCCCTTCGGAATCGGCGGGATCCTCTCAGGCAGGGGGCCTGGATATGGAACCGGCGGAACTTTCCCCGGCTTCGAGCCGGTCGCAGGGCCGGCAGCCGGGGCTAAGAGGTAAGACACTTCGGGGGAGACGATCCGGGGGTGTATTAGAAAGCCCATTTACGCTTACTCCTTAGTGTGTTACCCTGGGTTCATGCTGTTAGCACCGTCAGTGACAGCCGCGCTTGCCTTCTTCGCCAGTGGGCCAGTGGCGGTACAGTGTCCGGGAGATCTAGGTGTAGACAACGTCGGGCACGCAGACACGAAACGCCGGATCGTCTCGTTATTGGATTACGAGTGCGCGAGCCTCAACCGTTTTGCTCGCTCACGCATCTTGCCATCGCCGATTCAGATAGCCCCCGGTGAGTGGAATCATCCGGATGCCGATCTCGCTGATGCGATGATGCTCGCGATCCATGAAGCGACACACGTCCGCGACCCAAACGCCGGCGAAGCTACCGTCCAGTGCTTCGCCGTGAGAAACGTCGCGAGCCTCGCGAAGCGCTTGGGCGCTAGACGTACTGACCGGATGCGGCTTGCACGGCTCGCACGGTGGTCATGGCGCGAGATGATGCCGCTTCGCTACCAATCACCGTGCTAATACACGGGCGTGGTGTGGTGATTACTATCCCAGCACCCCGTAGCCATAGAGCTTGAGATAGTCGTATTGCCCGAGAGCAAACGGGGTAGTTGCATTCACGTTGGTTAACGTGGCATACGCTCCGGAAGTGGCGAGCACCGTGAGGTCCATCGAATTATGTCCGTTAACGCGCTGTGCTATCAAGCCTACGGTGGTAGAGCTGTATGTGAACGCGTCCGTATAGTTCATAATGTGGCAAGTGCCGCCCATGTTCGCGTCAATACCCGCTGGGAGAGAGACACCTATGTCCCCGGAGACTGATGTGGTCGAGCCGAACCTGAAACCTATATAGAAGAGGGTTAGATCGCCGATTGTGCAGACAGTGCCGGTATTTAATGTGGCATTACCGACGGTCAGGTTTATCCACGTTGGCGTGAAGTTCGTCGTAAGAACAGGATTGGCCCACTTCACACCAGCGGCTTGCGTCGAGTCGGCAGTGAACACTTGTCCGTTCGTCCCCACCGCTACCCGTGCTGGCGTTGAGGCAGCCGTAGCGGCGAAGGTATCGCCCTTGGCAGTGAGGATGGTCTTGTCGGTCATCTTCGCAAGCAGCGCGGCTACGGTCGCCTCGGCTACCGACGGGTTGACTCCCAGTTCGGCCTGAATCGCGTTGATCGCAGCGGCGATGTTCGCGTGGATCTGCGAATGGTCTTGCCCAGCCGCGTTTAGCGTCTCGGTCGACTCGATCGTCGAGTCGAAGGTGTCGATACCTGCCGGGTAGGCGGTCGCGCCTGTCTTTACGCTCAAGAGTCACCTCCCCATTGGTAGGTCGCATCGCCCCATGTCGCCGTTGCATCGCCCCAGGTAGACGCAGGATCGGCGGCGATCTTCTGCCACGTCCCGTCGCCGCGCAGGAAGTAGCGATTATCGGCCGGGTAGCCCTCGGTCTTCTTGATTTGCAGAAACCCGTTCACCTGCGAGATCGGTATGTCCGGCATGATGAGAGGCGTGACGTTCGCCAGCCAGGACTTGAATACCTCAGGAAAGTACGTCGGGTTAGAGAGCAGTTTGATGAGTAACGCTTTTTCGTTATCGGTAAGCTTCGTGTCGTCCGGCTTGGTCTTTCCGGCGAAGCTGCGGACGATCAGGTCCTGATCTTTCATAGACTGTCCTAGCTAGTACGCGACCGCTCCATACCGAACACATCGGCGTCCATCCCGTAGAACCGGAAGTCCGCTGCCGCATTTGAACGGGTCAGCCGTAGGGCGATCCCCGACGACTTCTTATTGACCTCGACCCTACTGCGCGTTTTCTCCGTCGTCTCAGCTTGGGCACTACCTACGTTCGTATAGGACGTAGACTCGGGCGAGAGGATGTATGAGAGTTGGAATGTCGGATTGTCGGATGCCGCATCGGCTAAATAGTAAGATGGATAGACGGCTCGCCACGTTTTTAGTCCAGTGGGTCCTTCGTAATAAAGCGTCTCAATAAGACTCGCAACCGGCGTACCGTTTGCATCGTTCTTGACGGCGGCAGTCTTCTCGAAGGTCGAGGATAACTCGCCCACATAGGGCGCATCGCTTCGGCCGAAGTAGAGATATGGCCCGCTTGACCAGAAGTTTCGTGCCGGAATGTTTGACCAGCGCCAGGCACGCCGCAATGGAAGGTCGATAACATACGCCGAGTCTGCCATCGTGATAACGTAGTACCGATCGCCGAGAATGCCCGCATAACTGCTCTCTTCGCCCGCAGTCGCGATAGTTTGCCAGTAGCGCTTCAGGCCACAATCGAGCGTCAGGTCTGATATCGATGCACCGTCCGTCATGAACACGCCGTCTCGATTCGCCCATATCACATATCCACCGGATTGCACGATCGACGTGATATATGGCGCTTGAGAGACCGCGAGTGTGTCGTGTGTGATATCCGATTCGGGGGGTGCTATCGAGCCACGCAAACGCTCAATGCCGTGATCTGTGAAGATCAGAATGGCGCGATTGACCGTGACGAGGCCCTTGATTTTATGGTCGGCATCGATCCACGCGGCCGAGGTGTCCCAACTCTCTGGGTCCCCGGCGGCAGAGAAGTAGACTCGGTTCGGCAGAGCGGTCGTGCCGCCCAGGACGAACCAGTCATTGAACACGCTGGAGAACTTTGCCAGTGGGGGAGAACCCGCGAGTGCTGATATCGTCGCCCCGTTGTATTTTTTGGGGTAGTTGTTACCCCAGTAGTCTGTAAAGATGACACACTCGCGATAGAAGCGGCCACCCCGGGCAGCGAATCCGAGAGCGCCGAGATCGCTCGCTACAGTCGAAGATGTGATCTTGTAAAGCTCGCCGTCTTCATCCACACAGAGGTTCTGATCCCCCGCCGAAAACGGGGCGACGAGGCCGCTGACTACATAGGAGGCGGTGGCCTTGATAGTCGAAAGGTCGGGCGAGGCGTGTGTCCAGCCACCTCGCTCTTGCAGGCCGGCGCCGCCGAGTACCACGTCTCGCAGATCCCAGGCCGCATCCTTGGGGAGCATGTGCCGGGATACCTCTCGCCGCATCCCCTTCTCAAAGGAGACCTGGAGCGTCGCTGGGTTGGACATTTACCAGTCCGCTGAATTGTCGTGCGGGACGATTCGGCGCGGGCCAACCCTCGCCCTAGGCAGTCGGCGACCGCCCATCCGCCGCATGTTCTTGCGGATGCGGGCAACCATCTGCTCGTATTTCATCCGGTAGAGCTCGCCGGAGTCGTCGTCGCGATCATCCGACATCTCGGAGCAGGCGTACCAGAAAAGGGCCTTATGCCACTGTGCGGGGATATCGGAGGGGGTGTCGCCAGCCACTGCGAGGGCAGTTGGGCGTGGAACGTAGTAGTAGTAGAGCGTATCGGCCGAGGCCGGGGTGGGCCAGAGCATCAACGTCATGCCATCCACTGCATAGCGGGTCACGGGATCGGCCGAATCGCAGTTGGCCCGAAGCCTCAGGATTTCTTCCGGTGTGACACGCTGGGCGCGGTAGTCCAGGCCGCCCGAGACGATCTTTGAGACTTCGGTGATCTCCAGAACGGTGGTAGCAGGGATTGTGTAATCGGCTGTACCTGCTACCAGCGAGAGGGTGGTCGAGGACACCTTGCAGCGCGTCCGGAGTAGCACGTCCGCGTAGGCTTCGTTCAGGTACTCCAGGCAGGCGGTCGTATCGTCGTTACCTGTGCGCCTCGTAACGGAAGTCTGAAGCTGGGCGAGAGTTGACAATGCGCTCTCCTAGTTACTGCCGGTCGTTGTTCTCGCCGCGCTTGGCCTGCTTGGAGCGCTTGCGCTTACCCAGCGTCTTACGGCGCTTCCGCGTCTTCCGGACGGCACCAGTAAGACCGGCCCGGCGAGCCAACTAACGGCCCTTCTTGCGCCAGCGTTTCCAGGGCTTCAGACGTTCCCCAAGATAGAACTCGTCGAAGGTGGAGACATGGAAGCGGCAATAGCAATGCGGATGGGCACACTTGCGGAGGATCTTGAACGGCCGCCAGCTCGCTGGCTTTCGGCACACAGCACAGCCGTCGTGCTTGGCGGAATCGAACTCGGACGGCTCGTCGAGATCGACGCCGAGGCAGCCGCGCGGACAATCAAGCCGTTTGATGTGTTCCGAGCAGACCGAGATCGGTTTCCCTAGTCCGTGCATGTATCTCGCACCCTTCTTCCACGCTCGATCGACTCGGCCATCCAGTCCTCGAACCACGGCTGGGCGTTCATTCGGTTGGGCGCGTATCCCCAGGGCAGAACTTCCAGAGGTAGATCGACTCTCTTGATACGCGACGGGATCGAAACGAGCGCCTCGGGGTAGAGGTAGAAGATATCGTCGCGGGGGTAGAGCCGGTCGTACTTGGCGAACGCCCTGTCGGGAATGTCGCGGTCGAGGATCGCACCGGCTCCGACGAACACGGAGTCGTGGAGATCGCGTCCAGCGACCCAACCGGGCGCCATGTTGGCGCAGATCACGCCGGGCTCGTAGGCGCTAAGAATCCCCCGAATTGTGTCCACCGGAAGCACGATGTCGTCGTCCTGAAAGAACACCACGTCGTGTTTCGCTTCGGGAAGCGCGGCGTAGCGACCGAAGGTCTTGAGGTCGCTACGCCTGGAGTTGTCCCAGATCACCACGTCTTCGACCCCGGAGGCGGCGATCGACTGCAAGATCCGCGATAGGTCTACGTCTCCTCGCGTTACTAAGACGGCCGATACTGCATCGACGGTTAGCAATCAAAACACCGTTCGACAAGCAGCGGCCTTCGTTCCTCGTACCAGCCGTCGGTTGTGGATACTCGACCCTCCCGGTATGCCTGCGGCAGGTTTTGGTGGCCGCCGTCGATGGTCTTTACCTTCGTCAGTAGTCCGAACACCCCATCGCAGACGTGGTGAGTGAAGTAGCGGTCGAACGGATAGCGGGCCAGGTAGCGTTCAAAGGCTGTGGTAGGAAGGTCGCGGTCATAGATGCCACCCTTGCCGTTCCAGGGGATGTCCAGAGGCCATTCGGAGGGGTGGTTGATCGTCAATACTTCTGGTTCGTAGGCTGCGAGTAGCTGATTGATGCAAGGGACCAGCACGTCATCGTCTTGCGTGTAGATCACTTCGTGTTTGGCCTCTGCGCTAGCGGCATAGCGGCCATAGACGCCGAGGTCCTCCCGGATACTGTTGTCCCACACGATCACATCATCGAACGGCAGAGTAGAGAGGATCGGACCAAGATCTACATCGCCGCGAGTGACGAGGATAGCGGAGACTCCGTTGGCGGAGATCACGCAGCCTCGCGCAGCGCTATCGCCCGTCGCTGCATCTCTGCCTTCCGCTCCGCTGCTCCGCTATCGGTGTATATCCGCCCCGGCCCGCTCGCGTAATCGAGCACTTCGTAGCCGAGATCGAAACGCCGATATGGAGTCAGCATTCCCACCACTACATCGCAGTAGCGGTAGAAGAGATCGTCTTCCGGGTATACATCTAGGTAGCGGTCCAGCGCCGGGAAGGGAAGGTCTCGTGGAACCAGCGAACCGGCCCCCACAAGCGCCTGGTCAAACTTGTCGTAACCCGCTAGCTCGTACCACGGGGAGGGCATGTTGACGGTCATTAACCCCGGTTCGTAGAGAGCCATAAGTTCGTCGTGGGCAGTGAAGATCAGATCATCGTCTTGGTAATAGACAACCGGCCTAGTGGTCTCCAGCGCAGCCAGGTAGCGCCCATAGCAGCCCCGGCTGTATCCCCGTTCGCGATCGTTCCAGATGCGGAGTTCGGTGTAGGGCAGGGTGGCGCGGATCGGCCCGAGATCGACGTTCCCCCTAGTGACGATGACGGCGGCGATATCATCTATGGAGATCACTGATCGAACCAATTATTGAACTCTGGGCCGGGGAGGGTCTTGCGACGATGGTGCCTGCGCATCTCAAGCCGATTCTGATCCCAGATCGCCTGCGTCTTCGTTCGACAAGACGAGTTGGGGAGATAGAGGTAGTAGAAGCAGGTCTTGTCTGTATAGGCGAACTTGTAGCCGCGATTTGCGAAGTCAATCCACAGATCCCAGTCGTAGTCACCGCCGACGCCGGGATGGTATCCGCCCATCTCCACCAGCACTTCGCGGCGGAACATCGCCACGCCGTAAGCGTAAGTCGTGTTCCACTCCCATAGCTGCTCCACGGTCGGATTGCGGATCTCGGGCAGTTCGGATCGCAGGACCCCGCTACCTTCCCAACCCTCGATATTCGGGGATGTCACTCTCCGCATTTGTGGCACTACTGCGTGAGCGTCGCCGATCGCGCTAAGACACTCACTGATGAAATTGTTTTCGAACCAGTCGTCGCCACCGATTATGACCACGTATTCGACTTCGTCTGGGAGCGCCATCAGACCGGCGTTGAAGGCACTAGCGCCGCCGCGATTGGTGACGCGCAGGACTCGCACATGATCGTGCGAGTCCTCGTACTCGCGAAGCACCCCGTACGAGCCATCCCTGGAATCGTCGTCCACGATAATGTGGAGAACACGCGCTTCGGTCTCCTGATTCGTGACCGCTTCGAGTATGTTCTTGATGTAGTTGACCTGGTTAAAACAGGTCGTGACGACAGCTACGACGGGAGGCATCTCTTCTTCGTTCTCCGGCGTTTTCCTAGCTCTTCGCTAGATGCGGCTTAGTCAGCGCGATGATCTCTTCGTGGAAGATAGGCTTCGAGTGGAGCTTCTTCAGTGTCCCCGAGAGAAAGTGGAAATCGCCGCAGGCGCCCACTATCCCGGTGTAGTTCTTCTTGTGCGTCCACTTGCCGAGCTTGCGGGGGATGTTCGGAACAACGCACATTGGACCGCCGACTCCGCAGAGGCGAAACTCCGGTTTTTCCCAGAGGATGTTCCCGGCCCCGCTCTTCATCTTGAAGATGTGGATGGTGCCGGGGTTCTTCGCGACTTCTCGGCGGATGGTCTCGAGCGCGCCCGGCGCAGCGATATCGTCATCGTCCGCCCACCAGAGGTGCGAGCCGGTGGCTTTCTTGATCGCCGCGTCTCTGGTTGCGTTCCCCTTGAAAACGTTGTCGCGACGAAGCACGAGGATCTCATCCCCGTCGCCGATCTGAGTAGCTAACGATTCAAGGGTCCGGGAGAGTGAATCCCGGCCGCTAGTGGCGACGATGATAGACAGAGTTACACTTTTACCCACGGCGGAACCCACGGGCCGGGCCTGAGGCCAGTCTCACGTTCGTATTTCTCCCTTCGCTCGTCATCCTCAGCGAGAGCGTCCTCTAGCTTCTGTGTCGGGCCGACCCACTTTTCGCCCCGGAACTCGGCGGCGATGTCGGCCCGCTGCTTGGTTTGGATGCCATCGCCCTCATAGGCGCAACCGGGCAAATGCCGCTCCTTCTCCTTTCGGCACTGCGCTTCAGTGGCCGTCAGAAAGGGGATCGGTTGCAGTTCCCAACAGCGCAGACAGGCACGCCCCTCTCTGATCCGCTGCCAGTTGTCACGTGAAAACGTAAAGTCGTAGTGGTCGTAGGTCTTGTCGCCGTCTACCCAAACGTACTCGGGATCAGACTCGATCGCCGCTACGGTGATCGGCGTGTGCTGCCAGTCAGTCACGCGAGTACACCTTCTTGCTAAAGAGCTTGTGAAGCGCCCATAAAAGGATGAGAACACCGACGCCTTCTATGAGTCCAAAGAGATACCAATCGAACTTGCTCATCCTTCGATCGCCTCTTCCCACCTGCTTATCCAGTGTTTGATCTGCCGCTCGGCTAGTACGTACTCACGGGCCTTCCGGCCCATCTCTCTGACCTCGTCGGAGTGGCGAACGCACCACTGGATCGTCCGCTCGAAGTCCTTGCCGGTCTTGCAGAAGAGCGCAGGCTTGCCCTTCATCGGACGGTACGCCTCCACGTCCGAGCAGACCGAGACCGCTCCGACCATCCCGTACTCAAGCGCCTTCACGTCTGACTTGCAGTCCGCCCAGTGACCGGGATAGAGCGCACATATCCCGATGTCCGGGTTGATGGCAGCGAGCCGCTGGCGATGTTCTTCCATCGAGTTCGTCCAGCCGAGCCGCTGGAAGCGCCCCCTCCAACTGGGGGCCGTATAGCCGACCAGATAAACCTCGACGTTCGCCTGCTTGACCGCCCACTCCAGGGCTCGACGGACCAGCGGGGCGTCTATGTGATGCGAACCGGAAGCCGACCAGATGATCTTGAGTGGGCCGTCCTTCGGCTTCGGCTCTGCCCAATCGTCGGGGTTGACAGAGTTCGGACAGTGGTAGACGTGCTCGTTGACTTCCGAGTAGACCTCGCACAGCCGCTCGGTCGAGCAGATAACCCCGTCCGCCCATTCGGCGATGCGGCGGTTTGCCGCGAGTGAGGGCTTGTCGCCGTCAGCGCTGGCCCCGCCTCTAGCAAAGTCTGCCTGCCAGTCCCGCATCCCAGGCGCGAGGGCAAGATAGTTGTCGTCCACCTCCATCAATACGCGGAAGCCCTGCTCCGAGAGCAGGGCCATGAGTACTCCGCGTGTTGCGTTGCCGACGTACTGCCAAATGGACGCCTGTCCGATCTGGGCGGGGATTCGGTACTCCCCGTTCTCACAGACGAGATCGCTTGCGATCAGCCCGTTGACCCGGCCAGGCAGTTGCTTGGCTGGGACCGTGCAGCGCCAGTAGGTAGTCCCCGGTGTGGCTTGCCGCCACCACGTCGCCCTAGGCGGTGACAATCTCCTCAGCCTCCGGAGCGGCCACCAGCTCTTCCAGAGCCGCGATGACCTCCGAGCGGTTGAGATGGCCCCGCTCGTAGTGGAGCACCGTCTCCGGATCGAGCCCCATCAACTTGGCGGTCTCCACGATCTGCTCGGCCACCATCTCTATGGAGCGGCGGCCCTGCTTCACGAGCGAGTCGTACTTAGGCCACGGAGCCGGAACCTTAACCGGCTCGACCTCGATATAGTCAATGCCGTTAGCGCCGTAGGAGCGCATAAACTCCTCGACATCCTTTCTGACCGTGCCCGGGGCGGCTTTCTCGACCAACTCCATCTCGGCCCATTGCTTGTTGAGCATCGGGTCGTCGGTGTCGTAGACCGAAAGCCGACAGCCGGGGCCGGAGAAGGGATCGACCGGCGTTACCTCATCCTGCTCGATCGTCGTGCCGACGATCTTCAGGAGTTTGCGCGCGGCCTCCCTCTCGTATTCGCGGGCGATCCCGTGCTGGAACTCGGCGACAACGCCGTGGCGGATGATGCGCCGCTGACCGCCTGCTAGGAGTTCGGAGAGCGGCTTTCTGACACCGAGACGATAGCGCCGATACTTAGCGATGAAACGGGCCATTCTGATTTCCTCCGTAGGAGGGGGGGCAGCCGAAGTGCCGCCCCCCAGTTACCAAGTAGGTGACTCCACAGGAAGGGGCTACTTACGACGTTGAGCCGGAAGTGACGCCCTTGATGATGAAGTGTGTTGCCTCCTGCGCGACCTCGAACGTGAGTTCGGTGAGGAACTCGTGCGTGGTCTCGTCAGCATCGTTCGCCTGGCGATTCCGCAGGAGCTTCGTGTTGCGTGTTTTGAGCGGCCGGATCTTCACGTTCGACATGTCCACGCCAACCGCCCAGGTGCCGTAGTACGTGCCGGTAACGCCGAAGTCGTTCCAGTCGCGCTTAGTGATAAGCGGCACCTTGTAGCCGTACGCGCCAGAGATGTACGCATCGACCTTGGCGCCCCACAGCCTCTCGCTCGGCCCGGCGGGCGCCATACGCTCGCGCAGGAACTTCGAGATCGACTGGCTGAAGAGCGGCGAGCCGAAGAGCACCTTGTTCCGCGAGCCGTGTTGCAAGCCGTCGCGGAGGTAGCCTTCCAACTCGTCCTCGCCCAGAGCGCCCCCGACGTCATCAACGTTCGAGGAGAGATACTCCACGAGTCCGCCCGCGTAGCGGGTCGGTTCCGAGTCGCCGGAGTGGGTCTGGCTGTCCCGAGCACCCCAGAAGGCCAGCTGCTCGATCGAGCGCTTGTGCTCGATCAGCTTCTTCTTGGCCTCGAGCGCCGGCTCCTGACCGCCGTAGCGTTCGATGGCTACGTTGGTATTAGTGAAGCCGAACGGGTGCCGGACGATCTGGGTGTAGTTGTAACCCAGTACCTTTTTGGTGATCTTCCGCTCTCCGAGCGTCGCACCTTCCTTGGCGGCGTTCGAGATGATCACCAGCTCTGCGCCGGATGCCGAGGAGGCAGCGGCCACGTCGCCGATCGATCGAACGACCGTGAGGGTGTCGGTGGACACGGAGGTTACGCGGTACGCCTCGCCCGTGAGAGCGTTGCGGACCACGTCCTTCGCGCGGAAGTAGTCTCCCTCGCCGGTCGCCACGGTGAGCGTGGTCGCCCCAGAAGTAGCGGAGGCTGCCAGTGACGAGATGCGGGGAAACAGCTCATCTTCGAGCCAATTGACCTTCTTCGAGATCGCTTCCTTCGAGGCGATCTGTTGAAGCATGGTTGTGAACTGTGACTCGTCGGGGTCGAGGTACTTGATGTCCTCGGCCATATCGACTACGAGCTCGTCTGCGAGCACGTCGCCGGTATCGACCAGCCCAGTAAGAACGGTAGGCATTTACTGCTCCGGTTGGTAGAAGTTGCGCCCGTTTAGGGCAGGGCTTCCTCCGAACCGGGGTGTCTCACATCTACTGCGTGAGGCCCTTGCTTAGGGAGGTAGAGTCGTCTTTGAGAAAGGCCGAGAATTGCTCGTGCCACTCATCGATCGGCTTCTTTTGGGTCGTCTCGGTGGACGACGTAGCAGACGCCACGGCAGCCTGGTGTTTCGCAGCTTCCTGGCTCTGCTGGTCTTCCTGAGCCGCTTCTTGAGCGGCTGAGGCGAGGGTATCGCCTACGCGGCCTCGCGCTTTTGTGTAGAGGTAGTCGAACGCCTCTACCTTGACCTCGGCGGAGGGGTCCTCCGCGAGCATCTTGACAATGCGGGGAGTCTCTTTCGCGATCTCCTGCATCGTCTGTAGGTACTGATCCACATCGGGATGTTCCCTAGCGAATCTCGTGAGAGCGTCCTGGTAGTCCTGATCGGCCGCTCGCTGTTGGAGCGGCGCGGTGGCGCTAGAGAGACGCTCGTCTACTTGGCGGGCGAACTCGGCATTTCGCTGGTCGTTTACCCACACTGAGGCAGCGAATGGATCTGCTTCCTTCCAGGCTTCCAACGCCATCGCCGTAGTAGCAGCGTCGCCAGCCTGATAGGCGAGAGTGGTTGCCTTCGCCGGATCGTCCTCGATCAGTTGGGCTAGGGCGCTGGCATCGTAGCGCGGCTGTTTAAGAGACTGCTGGACAGCTTCGAGTTGGCGACGAAGCTCCCCTACTTCCTGCCCCTGGCGCCCAACGAGGCTTTGGGCTTCCGCCGCCGCGACCAACGCCTTGTCCACGTCGCCGTCGTATTTCTCCAACAACGTCTGGACACGCGGGTCCTGACTCTTCGAGACGAACCGGCCCTTCTCGTCTCGGGCTAGAGCTTCCGGTTCCTCCTCGGTTTCCTCTGTCTCTTCTTCTGTCTCTTCGGGTTCCGGTCCAACCTCTTCGGCCGGAGTGTCGGATGCGGTAGCGGCCGCCTCGCTCTCGAACGCTGCTTCCAACTTTGAGTCGAGAGCCTGATCGGCGGCTACCTCCCCTTCGGTGATTGGAGGCACTATGCCTTCTCCTTGCTCTGCCGAAGGGATTCCTTGAGAATCGTGTCTTCGGCTTTTTCCACGACATCTCTCAGCTTTTTCAGCATGTAGAGAGCGCCGCGTGTGTAGTAAACGTCGTCGAGGGTGGGAGCTTGGTTCGCGATGAGTACCTTGACCAGCCGGGCCTTCAGCTTCTCTTCGATCTCCCGAAGCGCCCGCTCGTAGTCGGGCCAGGCCGGGTGCTTCTTCAGCGCCGCGAGGCTGGCTGCTCGCTCCAGGATGAGCTGATCTATCTGCTTCTTCACTACTGATTCACCGGTCCTCCCGCCATCGCGCCCATCTGTTGCTCGGCTGCAACGGGCGACTGGCTGAAAGCGTTCGAGGGACTGTTAATGTCGGCCGCCTGCGGCGCGGTCGCGCCCGGCTGGCCGGGTTCAGGCGGCTGTCCTTGCTGGGGAAGCTGGGCCTGTGGTTGAGCGGTGTAGTAGCGGGCTTTGTCGCGCTCCCCGAAAGCGTCCAGGTAGTCGTCCATGAAGGACTTGAGGTTGAGCGGGTTGCCCGTCGCCTGGAACACCGGGGCCGCGTTGACGGCGACCTGGAGCTTGGCCTGTGCCTCTGCCCGCTTCTCCTGCCGTACCAGCGACTCGTCCATCGCCTCGACCTTCACCTTGAGGTCGAGGTCCTGCCAGTGGTCGGGATTGATCTCCATGAAGGCCGGCAGGCCGTCCTCACCAACGATCTCCTGCCAGCGCGTCTCGGTGAGGAACTGGCGGTCCAGCTCGATGAACTGGTTGGCTACCGCCGCGTCCGCTACGGTGAAGTTCTGCTTCTTTGCTGCAATCCTCCGCTGGGCTAGGTTCGTGATGATCGAGACACCCGTGGCGGTCTGCTGGTCGATGGTCGCGGACTCCGTGCCGGTCGCGAAAGGAAGCCCGCCGACGATGTTCTGCATGTCGCCGCGCAGCATCTCTTCGGTTCGGAGCGAGGCTTCGGCTGGATATGGATTCAGCTCCAGGGGCTTGACCTGATCGGTGTCGTCAACTTCCCACTGGGCGCCCGGTGCGTACTCGAAGGAGTTAATGTCGTCCACGTCGGAGCGGATCAGGATGATCGCGTTGTTAAGCAGTTGCACGTTGTCGAGCCGCTGATTCATGAACGCCCACAGAAGCTCTTGCAACTTCTCCAGGAACTCCACGTCCGAGAGGCCGCGCAGCCGGAACGGGTAGGGCATCGGGGAGGAGATGGTGAAGGGGAACTCGTCGTGCCAGAAAGGCCCGTTCTGGTCGCGCAGTAGAGCCTTGCGATTGCCGATGACCGTAAGCTCCATCGCCCCATTCGGGGCTTTGTGCCAGGTTTCGAGCAGCTCTACGTCGTCCTTGTCGGGCTTGAAGCCGAAAACGTCGTTCGACTGGAAGGCCGCTGCCTGAGCAAAACCGCGCGACTCCTTGAGCGCATCGACATTCGAGTAGATGCCGTTCGGATTGTCCTCGGTCTTTTCCAGCCGCTTCAGTTCCTTGAAGGGCATGTAGACGCGGTGCGTGACTCGCTCGGCTTTCTCGAGCGAGATAGCGTTCTTGGGGACGATGAAGTGGCGAACGTCCACGACCTCGCAGGTCGGGTCGTCCTTGACCACAACCTCCTCGGTGACCGTCTGCCAGCGCTCGATTCCGAAGCGTCCGAGAACGGGCATGGAGCGGAGTTGCCGGTAGGTGCGGTCGCGCTTCTGGTAGGCCCAGGCCGTCTTATCGACAGAGACCCCGCAGACGAGCCCTTGGATGCGGTGGACGCGGCGACTGGCTAGGAAGCCGGACACGTCAGCGACGTAGCGCAGCCGGGCTTCGAGAGCCTGACAGGCGGCGCGGTAGATCTCGATATCCTCGGGAACGGAGGTAACCGAGCGCGCCCCGACCTTCCAGCCGGGGTTGGGGTCAATCAGGGAGGCGGCGATCGTCTCGATCTCTTGCAGGACGTAGGCCGGGTGGGCTTTGTTTGTCCAGGAGGCCGCGTCCTTCTTCTGGTCGAGATGACCCCGGTAAGCGTCGTAGCGCTTCTCACACTCCGAGACGAAGCTCTCGTGCTGCTCCAGGTCCTCGTCGAACTGATTGAGGAGCGTCTGGGGGTCGCTAGACGCCACGCCGCATCATCCGGGGTGAGAGCTTCCCGGCCATCGCGCCGTCCTGCTCCTTCTGACGTCCAGCGAGAATCGCGTAGAGACGCTGTACGGTCCCGGCAAGAGCCTGCGAATCCTGGTCGTCGGGCTCCATCTGGAGGGCGGCCTGAAGGTGCTCGATCCCGACCTTGAGATGGTCTTCGGCAGACATTCCTTGAGACTGCGGGGGAGCTGCCGGTTCGGGTGCTGGAGCGGCATATCCGCCCTGCGGGGCCATCATTTCCATGAGTGCTTCGGACATGCCACCTCCTAAGCGGCGATCGGTTGATAGAGCGGCTTGCGCTTCGTTTTGCGCTTGGGCCGCTCGGGGTGCTCACCGAACAGCCGGTACATCTCCAGCGCCCCGGCGCAAGCCATCACGCAGTCGTCGTTGCAGCCGTCCTGAGCGCGGGGGGTGGTGCCGGTTTCGCGATTGACGAACGTGCGGCATTCGTCCCAGAGTTGCTGCGTCATAAACGGAAGCGTTCGCTCCCGGATCGCCTTACGCAACTGCGTGAGGATCAACGGCCTAGTGTGGATGTTGGTCGGGAAGCCGATCGTCTTGGCTTCCTGGAAGCCCTGGCGGTTCGAGAAGCGGTGTTTGTAGAGGTTTGGATAGGGCGGCCGGGCCGACTTACCATCCCGAAGGGATATGGTCACAGCCTCGCCGAAGCCGCCCGCGACCTCAACAGCGATCAGCGCAGTGTTGTACCAGCGGCCGAGGAAGTGGAGTTGCTCGGCGAACAGGTCTTGATCCAGCTTGCCGCGAAACTCGGCACAAAGCCTCGGTTCGGCTAGGTCGATTACGTAGGCTGCCGAGTAATCCTCGCCCCTACCCGTCGCCGGGTCGGCGAAGATAGCGTATTTGTGCGTCTCATCAGGCGGGGAATAGACCCCGATCCGTCCCTGCTCCCACTTCCGAAACTTCGCCTTCCTACCCTCTGCGTCGAAGTCGAAGGCGAACAGGGGCTCGGGGATGAGCTTCATGTAGTAGGCAATCGCCTCGCCCTCGAAATACGGCGAACCCGTGAGGATGAATGCCTCGTCGGGATCTCGCGGATACTGCTCACCGCGATCGGCGGGGGGAAGCGACTCGGCGTTTAGGCGATACCAGTCCTCGTCTCTGTCGGGGTGCTGGTCCCAGGCGAGGAAGCGCTTAGTCAGTCCGTACTCTCTGGCATTGACCCAAAGGTGATGGAAGAAGTTGCCGCCCCTAAAGTCTGTCCCAGCGCCCGCCTTGGAGACGCCGTTGCCCGTCGAGATCACAAGCACCCGACCGGGCTGCTTGCCTGTCTTCTTCGCCGCCTGGGTAGTCGGTACGGCTGCCTTCCAGCTCTCCCTCGCGTAGTCCTGCCGGGAGAACTCGTCGAGGATGACCAGCGCGGCGGTCGAGCCGTGGCCTGCTGCCGGCGTCGAGGCCAGCGCCTCCAGCTTGGAGATCCGGCCGTCGGGGAACTTGAGCCAGATGTCCGAGGTGGGCTCCGAGCGCTGCGGCTTGATAACCTCCGCGCCGTTCCAGAGCCACTGCGGCAGCGACTTAAGCATGTTCCAGAGGCGGTTGGCGACCTTAATCGCCTCGCCCTCCTTGGTGGAGACGATCAGCACCCCGGCGCCGGGCTTGTAGAGCAGCGTCCAAAGCGCCAGCGCGGCGGCAAGCCAGGTAATCCCGAGCTGCCGGGCCTTCAGGCAGATGTGCTTGCTACCGGCCAGCCATTCGTCAAGGAGTTCGCGTTGCCAGTACCAATCGTCCTCCGGATTGATGAGCTGGAACTTGAAGACCGAGCCGTCGGTTGCATCAACGCATGAAACGTGCTTCAGGAGCTCGGCGGGGTGAGCTTCGCAGCGACGCCGCTCGATCTCTCTCTCGGCGAGGATCTTCCGAGCTTGGGGGGCGAGTTCGGCCACTGCTTCGGCCATTTACGTCCCGACGATCCGGGCCAACTCGTCGTTGCTCAGGCTCGTTAGCTGATCGGCCATCGTCGGCTGACGCGGCCTGTCGGGGGCCTTGCCGGGTGCGCCCTTCGCCTGATTGGCGAGGATCTCGAGCCCCTTGGCGATCTTGTCTGGGGCGGGTTGATCGACCTGCACCCAGGACTTCCTCTTGCAGTGCGGGCAGGTGATGGACTGCTTGTGCGGCCTGGTCTGGGTGATCAGCTTCTTGACCAGATCCTCGACCGACTCATAGCCCACCGAATCAAGGGCGCGAGCGATTTGCTCGCGGAGATCGACCGACGCGGAGTCCTTCTTAGCGGCCATCACCACTCCTCATCCGGAACGACGAGTGGATCGCCGGGCTGATGAGGCGACCAGGGAGTAAATCCGGTTTGCGCCATACAGCATCACCTCTGAGTTACGATTGGAAGGCAGGGCGGGGATTCTGGAAACGATCAGTGGGACTGATAGCCGCCCTGCAACTACGCAGCTAAAGCCGGAACACGCTCAGGAGCGGGGAGGCTGGTTTCTCCGGTCGATGCTCCGGCAAGACATTCGTGAGAGTGGAACCAGCCGATAGCGTCGCGCTCGGCGCTCTTCCCGGTGCGGCAGCGCCGCTTCGTCCCGCAGTAGCCGCAGGTGATGACTTCCTGCGCAGAGCCCAGGGTGCGCGTCTCACGCAGCCGACCGACCAGCTCGTCTTCGCTCCAGGTCAGCGAATCCTCGGGCCGCGACTCACTCACGATATCCACATAGTGGAAGCCATCGGGTAGCGACAACGCTCCACCTCCGGATAAAGAAAAACCGGCTCACTGGCCGGTTTGTCTGATTTTGGGCGCACTTCGGGCGGGCTATTATCCATTATGCGTCGATATGCTCGGTTGTCAAATCAGGCGGCTTTCTCGACTGGCAACCGAGGTGAGATCCCCTGTTTCTCGAACCAGTCCTTGATCCAACCGACGCCCAGCGATTCGCAGAGCAGCCGCCTGTCTACGCCGATCTGCATGTACTCCGCTGGGCAGATTGTCGTTTTTACAGGACGCGGTTTGTGGACCTTCTCGACGTGGCGGCGAGCCTTCGTCCGGGTAGAGAACTTGTAGCCGCAGATACAACGGCGCTGACAGACGATCGACTCCACGTCCCGCTTGCCCACCATCCAGACGACCTTCTGCTCGCTCATCAGGTAGCGCTGGACTATATGCCACCAGAGCGTCCCCAGGGGGACCCCGGCAATGGCCTCCTGCTTGGCCCGGGAGCGCATCTCTTTGAGCGCCTGCTCAAGTTGCGCATAGGAACCGGAGTGCCACTCGCTAGGCATATGGGGGCACTCGCCCGATCCTCCACCGGAACGGCCGAATACGGGATCGCGCACCTCGTTGAACGTCTCGAGGAGATAACGGATGATCTGCTCGGGGGTCACTTGCGCTTCCTTGAGCAGCGGCGATTGTGCCCGGCCGACCGGCCACACTCGAAGCAACCGGGACAGGCGTGGATGGAGCCGGGTGAGAGTTCGATCCGGTTCCAGCAGGTGTCACAAACGAAGGATGCGGTCGGCTTCCCCAGCACCCTCGCCACGCAGGCTGGGCAGATGAGATCGCCCTGGGCGCCATTCGTGACGCGGTATACGTCGATAAGCACCTTCCAGTTGTCGTGGCTGCTCGATGACGCTCCGCAGCCGTCGCAGATGTAGGTGGTGGTGCTTTCGATGGTCATGGCTTCTCCTCGTCGCCCACCACGCTATCCGCCCCACCGGACGACAGAACGTTGCGGGTTTCCTTCGTGCTGATATAGGAACGTGTGTTTGCCCTTCTAAGCGTCTAGGAGGTCAGGGGGTGGTCGAGATACCAGTTGAGCGTTTCAGTGCGTCTCCGTGGCAATGAAGGGCCTCAGCGTGGATGTGCGAGAGGGGGAGGGGAACGAGTGTTCGGGTAGAGAGTTGATTCTACCGAGGGGACTTGAATATAGGGACCCACGACACGAAACAAATCTCGGGGGGTGGGGGGGTCGGTCTGCCGGCAGCCGAGGTGGTCGGAGAGTGGACAGATAATGCCCTAACGGCCTCAAAAACCAATCATTTGCAGGAATAACGAGAAACGTAGTAGCTGGGGGGCTCACAGCTATGCGGCATCTAATCAGTGTTCGATGCTTCACCGAATGTACTGATTAGCAGGGATTCTAGTAAGTACACGGTGTATACGCGCACGATCTCCGAGTTCGTCGAGTTCGGCGCGCAAGGTACAGGCTGTTCTTCCAGCCTTCCCTCTCTCCCAACGTCCCTTCGTTCACTTGCTCTCTCGTTCCTCCGTTTGTTCCCTTAGCTCTTACGCCTGTAGTCCGTACGTTCGCTCTGACCTCTAGCCGTTCTAGGAGTCAGAGGCGTTCTTACCCCTCCTCCTTTAATGGTTCCTCCCCGAACGGGTGTTTGTAGGGGGATTCGCTGATCTTCCTTGACAACCGCGGTTTACGGCGCTACCTTCGATTCATGACCACTGAAACGCTGACCGAGCAGAGTTGCGATCTCCCCACTTGCCGACTGCTACGAATACCAGTCCTGTGAGCATGACGACTGGAAGGATAGCTCGGCTCACGGTTTCTGTGAAGCACTCAAAGATCGGCTGCTCGGCTTCCTACCGGGAATTCAGAAGGCACCCTGGGGTTGGAACGCTGAGACGCTGAGCAAGGCGAAGGCCCAACGCGTAGCCGCCTAGCCCTTGCGCCTAGCGCCTCTCACGGGGCGCCTGGCGGAATGGCCGAGACACCGAACAAACAAGTCCTAGTCCTGGTCGCTGCTGCGGCCGGCGCCAAAGCCTTCGCCGAGCACTCCTACCGCGAGTCCATCGTCGAAGCGGCCAAGACGCACTCCTACGCCGAGATCGCACGAGCCGCCGGGATCAGTAGGCAGGCTGTCCGCATGATCGTGCTCAAGTCTCAACGCTAGCTCTTCCCCTCCACCAACTCGATGATCGGCTGGGCGCACGATTCACAGAGATCGTGCGCCATTACGGCAAGCGGAATGCAGACCGCCAGAGGCGCTTCCGTAACGCCAAACGTAACGCTGATAGTAACAGCGTGACTAACCGTCGCCTCCCTCCCACACACCTTCCCGTCTTGGATGGCATCGCAGGTGATCATGGCCCCTCCAGCCACAGTATGTAGGCGATGATTGCGATGAGAAGCGGCACGACGCTCAAGCCGAACCATCCGCCCAACTTTGCCAGTATCGGCGGCAGAGTCACGAACATCGCGGTGGTGGCTGCAATAGCTGCGAGCACCGCCGCCGTCACTGCCAGATAGAGCTTAAGATATCCCCTCATCCCTTTCACCCTCCTCGTGGTAGTCATGCTGCCTCCGTCAGGTAACGCTCGATGATGCGCCGCACGTAACCGCAATCGTTACGTACGGAGCTGCGATGCTCGACTAGTTCTTGCCGTGCTGAGTGATAGGCGAACGGCGCTAGCTCCGATCGCTCGAGGAAGGCCCGGAGCCGCGCTTTCGCGATATCGCCCCCTCGTACTGCTGCTATGAGCTCAGAGATGGCGAAGTCGCGGCCGTTTTCCACAGTTGATTCATCGGGCATCTCTGCTTTTGCTTTTGCTTTTTTTTTATTTCTCTTCTCTTCTCTGCTCTGCTCTGGGCTAGCGGCTTGATAGCGCAGCGCTAGCGGCGTGCTATCAGTGATAGCAATCAAACCCGCGTCACTCAGCGCTTGGAGAGATTTTTGGCAGACCCTTTGGCCGAGCTTTCGACTGAGCGCCGCTGTATTCTCACGGACTTTTCCGTCGCTGGCGGCATACAAAAGACGTAGTCCGTGGAGCAATCCACGTTGCCCAAACGACAATCCAAGGTAGTCATCGTCCAAAAGTTGGGCGCGATAATTCTTTATCCACAGGGGATCCCGCTCCCTGTAGTGCTGGAAGTCGGCCCAGTTGGGGATAACTATCCAGCGCTCAGCCATCAGCTCCCTCCTCCAAATCCGTAGTAACTACCGATACCTAATCCCTTGACAGACGTGCGCATAGTGTCTACTATGTGGGCATGACGACGAGAGAGGAGAGAGGAGAGAGAGAGATGCTGTATCACAACCTGACCCCAGAGCCAACGGACGCGCCGGACGATCGGATCGCATGTGTGCTCGACTACGGCTACCTGCCGGAGGCTGGCATCACGCACGCGCAGACCTGGATCATCCGCACGTACGAGCCCGACGCCCCCGAGTCCGAGGTACTTGACTACGCGCGCCTCTCTGAGCATATGACGCGCGAGCAGGCCGAGGAGTGGGCGGCCGAGGTCATTCGCCGCGCCAACCAGGGCTGAGCCATGACGATGAGTGAGGAGAGAGAGATGCTTACCGCTGAACGGATCGACCGGATCGAAGTCATGTACAGCGCCGCCGCTGGTAGGTGGTCCGACCTCGACTGGCCCGAGCGCGTGTCCTATCGACACGAGGTTGGGGCCGCATGCTCGGAGCAGGGTATCTCGTGCATCGACGCGAGCGAGGTGAGCCTCGACCCCTCGGATGACGCGGAGGAGATCGAGGAGATATGCGAGTTCCACGGGAGTGACTGGCTCGGTTGGGACTCGGCGGATGGATTGCGCGAGGCCGTTAGGGCCGCGCTCGTAGAGGCACGCGAGTGCCGCCGCGCCATCATCGCTTACGCCGCCGATGCGCAGAGGCGGGCGGCGGCAGCAATGGAGGCCCTGCGTAGAGGTGACACCTACGCCGCCGCCGAATTGGCGCGTGAGGCGAAGGCTACGGAGATCCGCGCCCTCCAGAGCGAGTATGGCCACGCTCCCACATGGGGCGACTGGGCGGACGCTGTGATCGCCGCATCCGAGGGGTCGTGAGCCATGACGATGAGTGATCAGGCGCGCCAAGACCTTCAGACCTACCGGGAGCTGAGAGATCGGCTCCCGGTACTGCTGCGCGCCGGCCGGGCAGCCGGGCTGTCGATCAGCGAGATGGCCCGGACGCTCGGCGTCACGCGCCAGACCGTCTACAACCTGCTCGGCCGCTAGGCTCATCGGCTCCCCCGCCGCGCTCACCGCTCAACCTCCCGATAGAGAATCCCGTCCTCAGTCAGCTCGCTGGGTTGCATCACAGTCGCGTCCCCACTACGTAGTCCCGTCTTTTTGGATGCCAGTAGATCTCGTGATGGCCCCTTAGGACGTTGGTCGGGATATAGCCGCGCAGGATTCTGAGCACCAGCGCAAGCTCGACTCCCAAGAGGTCAGAAATGCGACGCGCGCTGATGCCGTTCACCGCGTACTGGCGCCGGATTTCGGGTCCCATCGCCCGAGCGAAGAGATCGTCATCATTAGTACCCAGGGGTCTCGGCGGCTCGACTATACGCAGGCGCGCTTCGGTCTTCGGTAGACGGCGGCGGCGCTCTTGGTCGATCTCCCGCTTGAGCGTGATGCGTTCTGCGTAGGTGAGGGTCATGCCGTTGCCCTCACGGTCAGCGCGCCGACGATCTCATCCCAGGGTGTGTCGGGCGTCCAAAGGTGATACTCGGCGCCGGCCCGCTTGAGCCGCACGCGCCATACTTTCTGCTCCGCGCTCATCGAGCCAGTCGAGCTTTTCAACTCAATGAATAGGACGCGCTCGCGCACGGCGACCAGATCGGGGAAGCCCTTGCCGTCATACGAAACGCTTGTGCGCCAGCCTTTAGCAGTACGAGCAGGGCGAGCGTGGTAGATGAACCAGCCCAGAACGCGAGCGGCATCGGCGACTGTATCCTGAAACTCAGCCTCGAGCATCGGCCCTTTTCTCCTCCTCGTCGGTCTTGCCGCATTTATCCAATGCGCATCCACAGTTGCGGCAACGGGTGTGCATCACGCCATCCGGTGCGCAGAAACAGAGACATCGGTCGAAGTAGTTGTCACCGGCATTTCCGCCGCAGGCTGGGCACTTAGTTTTACCCGTCCCTTTCTGGCGGTCGCCCGCCGATTTACTACCCTTTTCACGCGTCATTTACTGGCCCTCTCACGCATCCGAGCGCCCGCATCTGCGCGTCTACCTCACCAGCCGCCTCGATCAAGAGTGCGGCAAGCCGCCGGGCATCGTCCGAGATCATCGAGGGCTCACCGTCGATATCCGAGAGCCGGACCATCGCCGGCCAGTACCCATCACTCGATTCCACACGGATTTCCAGCGCGAACAGGTGGTCGCACGTCTCAAAGACTCGATCAGCCATCCCCTACCCCTTTCTCGATCTGTTGGAGGGCTTGGCGGGCGATGCACGGATCGCACCAGGCTTCCGGTAAAAGATCATCTGGCCAGTCCGCGCAGCTGTGACCGGGTATGTACCCGGTCCAATCTTTCTGTGCGATCCGCTCCAGCGCCCCCACCGCTAGCTTGAGATTCCGCTCGGCTTGCTCGGCGTCCTTTTCGAGGGTGCCGAAATGGGCGAGGAGGACTTCGAGGTCGGCAATGATTCCGTGATAGCTGCGGCTATAGGCCTGGAGGGAACCCAACCGCTCCTTCACCGCCTGGATATCTAGCGCGCTCATCCTTCGCTCCCGTAGTTGGAGAAGTAATCGCAGACGGGGCAGGCGATCACGATGCAGCCGTCCTGGATGTGGTTATTGGGGAAGGATCGAAGGGCTTCTTCTGCTCTCTCCCGCCTCTCGCGTTCGGCAGCTAGGAGGGCGGAGAGAGCGCGGTGGGAATCGATCAGCGGGATACAATCTCTCGCCCACGGTTCCATTTCGATCCATGCAATGCGTTCCTCGCTTAACACGCCCATCGTCAATTCGGCACATTCCGATTCACGACCACAGCGATAGCCCGCGCACTCGGCGGGCGGTAATCCTCGACAACACTTATCACGTTCGAGTTCTTCTATCCGGAACCTAAGGGCCTGGTTCTCTATCTTGAACGCTTCCTCGCTCAAAATCACGTCACTCTCGTTCATTTCTGCCTACCTCCTCCCACATAGACGGCCGGGGAGCGAACGCTCTACGGCATCGCTCTATCGCCTTCTTCCGAGTAAATCCGAAGTAGTACGAGTGCGAATCTACGGTCGCTTGTGTTTCGTCGGGATTGAAAGCAATCCAAAAGAAGAGGACATGTCTAACCCAGACTCGCGTAGCGCTCATGCCTTCCTTTCGTCCGGGCCGGGGTGGGCGGGGCAGTCCTTCGCGTCGTGACTCTGCCGGATCGTCTTCGCCGCCTGGATCGCATGCTGCGGGCAGTCCGGTTCGATCCGAGACATGGCCACAAGGCCGCATGCCTCTTGCGGGCAAGGGCAGGCATCCTCTAGGTCGTGGCGACTCCAGCTACGGCCGATGTGGAGGTCGTCACCATCTCTCTCCTCCTCACCCGCGACGGGTCGAAGAACAAGGAAACGCCCGCGACTGTAGGGGCCGTCGTCTGCTCCAAGAACGCGAGCTACCATCGCCTCTACCGATTCGCCATCCCTGGGTGAGTAGCTGAGCACGATATCCGCTGCGTGATCGCCCCGATAATCGGTCGTATGAAGCTCAATCGTGTAGCGCATCTCTCTCCTCCTCATTGAGCGGCATCACGTGGACTCCCCGACCGAAACGACGCCCGCGATACCAAGACCCATGACCGCGAAGCCGATCGGATAGAACACGCCAGCGATCCAGATATCGGCGGCCATAGCTAGGCACGCTCCGGCGAAGATCACAACCACCGAAGCCCATAAAGTCACGACCTTAAAGCGGCTCAAATCGTCTCCTCCTCATTCGGCTTGGTGGGGGCGGCGATCAGTGCTTCGCGCCGGATAGCGCGCTTCAAAATCACCTTCGCCTCAGCGATATCGGCGGTACGGCATTCCCTGGGGTCGGCGAGAATATCTAGTGCTTGCGCGATCGCCTCCATAAGCGCGCTCACCGCCGCTCACCCTCCTCGGGGGGACGCCGCAGCCCTCGAAATGGCCGCACGGTCTGGGAGCCATCAGGAAGCTCGATCAGGACGTTGCGCGGTCCCTCGCCTGCCCACTGGCGGATGATCTTCACGCGCTCGCCCTTGAGCAGGTAGGTCTTGCCGACGATGGTCATGCGCCCTCCTCGGGGGGATAACAGACGATGCAGGGCTGGTAGTCCGAGAGATCGTGCTCCGTGGCGCGAGCGTCCGACATATCCCGCCCGCACACCGTTCGTCGGGCGAAAGCATCGGCCATCTTGTGAAAGATCCCCGGCGTGCCTACGTGGATGATCTTCTCGTCGTTGTCGTAAGGGTTCATGCGCCCTCCTCGGGGACTAGCTCGAAGGTGTGAATGAGATCGGGTGTCCAGAGTGCCGGGCGATGATCTGGCAGCGGATAGGCGGTGGCCGGGCGCTCAAACGTCAGGAGAACCGAGCGGCCCGTGCGGCGCATCCACCGCCGTGCCGTTGTCTCATCCGGCCAGAACCGGACGGGTGGCAGGATCGCTCCGGTCGCCCTGTAGCGCGCCAGCTTCTTCGGCGTGGTGACGTGGAAGACGTTCACCGCTTCTCCTTCCGGGCATCGAGGATCAGGGGGAGCATCAGGCGGTGCCCCTTCGGATGTGCTGGAGGAGCTGGTGGCCGATCAGTTCGGTGTAGCGCGGCGGCACCATCTGGCTGAGCTCCTCAAGCGTCACGTTCCAGTCGACGCCCATCGCACGCTGCTGTATCTCGAGCGGGATGCGGCGGACGCCTACCTCGACGGTGCGCCGACTGTTCTCCTTGCGGTTGGTCGCGGCGGGGAATCGTGGCGCCCAGAGCTTGTGCCGGCAGAAGAGGGGCGCGCCTAGCCAGTCAAAGCCCGACCATTCGAAGTAGCGGTGGCGCTGAACGTCTAGTGGGGGGTCGAACATCGAGCCGCAGAGCATCGCCGCATCCTCAAGCGGTGCGCCCTTGACGTTCTCGATCACGTAAGGGAGGCCGGTTTGCCGGAGCAGTGTGCGCGTCGCGGCGATCAGATCGGGGTAGCCGTCGCCTACGCCATGCCCCTTGCGGCGATAGGCAGTGAACGCCTGACACGGCGGGCTGGCATGGATCGCGCCGAAGTCGGTGAGATGCAGAGGAGTCCCAAAGCCGATTGACGCGCCGCCCGTAAGTAGGCGGAGAGTTTCCAGGGCGTCACCTGCGAGGAAGATGAACGGATAGTGCGGCTGCGGCTTGATGTCCACGCCGACCACCTCGAAGCCTGCGCGCGAGTAACCAACGGCTGCGCCGCCCGCCCCGCAAAACAGGTCTAAGAGGCGCGGCTTCATCAGGCCACCCTCGCGAGCGTCCAGGCGCCCGGCTTATCTTTCTTACCGGGGTTTACCTGCTTGTCCACCCACAGGCCACTCCACATGCCCGCGCATCCGTGCGCATCCACACCCGAGGCCCCGTTGAGAACACCGCGTTTTGCAGCGATTCCGTGCCTATCCGTGCCTATCCGCGCGTATCCGCGAACGGCCGGAAACTGGTTCAAGCCCAGTACCGCCCATTCATTAAGTGCCTGCAAACGAGCGGTTTTGGGGAGAGTTAGCATCAGGCGCGGCCCTCTCTGGTCCCTTGCTCATCCTCAGAATCGGCGTTCAGGAAGTGCTCGAACTGCTCCGTTGCGGCCTCGATCTCGAAGGGATAGAGGTGCCTGTAGGTCTTGAAGAACATCTCGCCACCGTCTGAATCGCCCCTGCGGGCAGCGGCCACGGTGGGGTTCATCCCGGCCGCACCCATGAGCGAGCTGGCGGTGTGGCGGAGATCGTGGAAGTTGAGCTTGGCGAACTTGGGGTTGGCCTTGCTCGCAGCCTCGCGGGTCGGCTCCCATGCCGTCTTGAGGAAGTGACCGTGGGATGCCCAGCGCGTCCCCTTGAGACAGGGGAAGACGTAGCTGGAGGGAGTCCGCGCCATCAACTGCTCCCGGAAGAGCTGCGCTTCCGGGCCGGTGAGGTTCACGACCAGGTCGCGCTTGGACTTGTTGAAGGCGGGGGGGATGTGAACGATCCGCCGCTCGAGATCAAGCCACGAGTCCTCCATGTTGATCAGCGAGCCCCAGCGCAAAGCGGTAGTGCCGGCCAGCCAGATCATGCGGCGGATGTACTCGTCCGCGTAGGACTGGAACTCGACGAGCTCGGCCCCGGTCAAAGCGACCCCTGCGCGTTGCTGGTGGCGCACGGGCCGGATAGCGAGGATTCCCCGGTCGAAGCGCTGGCCGCGCGCCTCTGCGGCCCTCAGCGCCGCTTTGGCGAACTCCAGCTCGTTCTTCGCGCTGCGCGGGTGCTTGCGAGCACGAGCGGCGATCCGATCCTCGATCTCTGAGCGTCGGAGGTTCGGGAGCAGGCAATCGTCGAGCGGCTCCCAGAACTTGCGGCTGCGCGCGTAGAAGGCATCGGTGTTCGGGCGCCAGTTGCAGGTAGCCCGCTGAAGGTCTAGATAGGTGTCTAGTGCCTCCCTTAGTGTGATCGCGGGCTCAACCCACAAGTCGCCCAACTCCTTGCGCTCCTTCAGGTCGCGCTCGATCCGCTGCGCCGTCCTGAGGCTCGAAGCGGTCTTGGACTTGAACGGCGCTACGCGCACCTGGTATGACACCTCGCCGTTCGCCTTCGTCCGTTTCCTTATCGACATGCTGACCTCCCGGTAGTGGACGGTCGCATCTTGTCACGGAGCTGGACCACGTTCTCGGTCGGTTCCTGGCGGTGCTTCTTTAGCCATGCCTTGATGTCTGACTCGGCGTAGAGGCGTCGGCCGTTGACCATGAAAGAGGGCAAGTCGGTATAGGTGCGGACGGTCGAGACGTGGACGCCGAGCAGCTTGGCTAGGGCGGACGCGGAGTAGTGCTGCTCGATCACGCGGCCTTCCTCGATCCCTTTGGAGTGGCGAAATAGACTTCTCTGCCGCCGATCTCATCCACCGTCACCAGACCCCTGCGGACTAGCGCTAGGAGCGTCTGACTGACCGACTGCTGCCCGATCCAGTTGCCGACCTGTTGACGGGTCAGCTTGCGGCCGTTCAGGAGCGAGAGAGCGACTTGCTGGCGGTCGTTGAGCCTCACTCCCCCACCGCCCCCTTCAACTGCTTAGCCCGCCGCTCCTCCAAAGCCTCGTCCAGATGTCTGTCGTGGTGGCCCTGCATGTAGATGCGCAGGTTCTCGCCCGCCGAGTTACCGTTCTCGATACCGACTGACGCGCAAGCTTCGAGCAGCGCTAATCCCTGGCTACGCAAGTGATCGAAGCACTCGACGCACGCGGGCCAGCAGCCGGGCCATTCG
>Ga0265297_10002373_pt1 | contig 38588 bp, 37 predicted proteins | sample Munlanlwell13791_FD_192502 | JGI IMG/M metagenome (GOLD analysis project Ga0265297, IMG submission 192502) | Leachate microbial communities from a municipal landfill in Southern Ontario, Canada - Leachate well 137-91 | ecosystem: Engineered > Solid waste > Landfill > Unclassified | place...
TTTTTAGTTTTAAATTTTTAATCAATTTTAAATGTTTAATTTTAAAATTCCAATTAAATTTAATGAAATCAAGGATCTTCGAATTCTATTTGGAACATTTAATAATTTGGATTTGATTTATAATTTAAAATTAGAAATTAATATAATTGTATCTTTTTTCTCTCAAATTTAAAAGCTCCCATGCATGATAGGTATACAGGGAGCTATGTAAAGTTTGCTTTGTCCTTTTGGGACTGCATAAAAAACCACCTTTCGGTTTTACTTAACCTGAATGTATCGGCTTGTCACCTCCTTGGCGCCGAGAAGTTCGGCAAAGTTTTTGATGATATTTTCCGGATTACATTCTTTGCCGCATGTAAAAGCATCGATGTCGAGAGAATCGTTTTGCTCCTTATAGGTGTGAATGGTAACGCTTGATTCTTTCAAAAAGATCGCCATGGTTACACCACCGTTTGGAAAAACTGTATATCGCGTTTTCCCAACAATATGTCCGCCAGCTTTTTTGATCGCCAAACGAACGTATTTTTGAAGAAGCTTCCGATCATGAATATCTATTTGACATTGCATTAAAGTCCGACAAGCCAGTTGTCTTTCGGCAATCAATTATCTTCCCCCTTTCATTTTTCAAGGCCCTATCTACCTTGTTAAAATACATATAATGCCAAAGTAAACTTAATCCTTATCGCTTAATTCTTACCGCTTTTTATGTGGCGGCAATTTTGCTTCTTTGTGCGGAGTCACTACTCGGCATTTTTTGCAAAATTTATTAAACGATAATTTCTCTGTCGTATTGATCACATTTCTTGCCGTGTAATAATTTCTACTTTTGCATTTTTCGCAAACAAGCATTATTTCCGGTCGTTTTCCTTTTTTGGCCATATAAATTCCTTTGGAATTAGTTAATTAGTATTTAGTTAATTAGTTAATTGGACTGATTTATAAGCATGATTTGATTAATTTCGACAACATCTTTGCAATCAGAAGTATTCTATCAGAAAAAAGATTCTTTTTCAATAATCCAATACTGTCACAAATATCTATAATTGCATAAAGTTCATATAAAGAGGCGCGAGAATTTTTATAAAAATTGATTTTATCTTTCTTTGATATTATTCCACTACCTTCGGCTAAATTTAGAGGAATTGAAATTACTGCACCAATAAGCTGGTCTTTAATTCTGGAAAAACTAATTGGAAATTTGTTTGTAATTAAAATTAAATCGATAGAAAGCTTTTTTGATAATTGATAAACATTTAAATTTTCAAAATTAAATTGTTCCATTTTGTTAAACTAATTAACAAATTAACTATTTACCAATTAACAATAATTTCTCTGGAGCCGACACGCGGATTTGAACCGCGGACCTACTCCTTACCATGGAGTTGCTCTACCACTGAGCTATGTCGGCATAATTTGCCATAAACATACGTAGCGTGTCGAATGGTGGGCAGGGAAGGATTCGAACCTCCGTAGACCGAAGTCGCCTGATTTACAGTCAGGTGCGATTGACCACTCCGCCACCTGCCCAACTAGTTTAATTAATTAGTTAGTTGAAGTGAAAAATATAAATTGATTAAGCAATTGACTAGGTACTAATTAACTAATTCTGGAGCCACCTGTCGGATTTGAACCGACGACCTACTGTTTACAAAACAGTTGCTCTACCGCTGAGCTAAGGTGGCTAAATTTAACTTATATTAACAAAAATAATACTTGTTTTCAATAAAAACTTAATCTTCTTTTCTTCTCATTTCCTTGTAGGGATATTTTATTTTTTTCCTTAAAGCCAAAAGATCATTTTTATATTTTTCATTTTTGCCGTCCAAATCAACCGCTTTGGCCAATAATTCCAAAGCGCTTCTATATTCTTTAAGCTCAATACAAGCTATGGCTAGGTTATAGTGTCTCGAAGCTTTTTTAGGATCAAGTTTTACTGCTTCGGCAAAAGCATTTTTGGCATCCAAAAAATTATTTTTTTCCATATAAATTACACCCAGCCGATTATAAACTTTTACATTATGCGGATCTTTAACGGCAATTTTAAGATAAATTTTTTCTGCTTCACCTAATTTTCCTTGCGCGATCAGCTTGTCTGCTTTGCTAAAACTATTTTCCTGCAATCCAAATTGAGAAAATAAAGAAAATTTTTTAGGCGCGATTTGTTCTTTAGACTCCTTCAATTTATTAGCATTGAAAGCTTTATCAAAAAAATCTTCTTTATGATTGTGCAAAATCGATTCGTGAGTTTTTTTCTTAAAGTTAGTAACGCTTGCAATATTTTTTATTTTGCCAAAATCAAGCTTAATAATTGAAGGTAATTTTCTGGCTAGAAATACAAGAATCGCACATGCGCAAATTATGAAAATTATTTCCAGAATCACAATTTCACCTCAACTCTCTCCCCTTTTGCCAATTTAACAGTTACGCTCTGAACCAATACGTTTTGCTTAATCACTTCGCCTATTCCTAAATCGGTTTTGATCTTTGTCCCTAATTTTGGCAATTTTATTTTAAGTTTTTTATATAAGTCTTCTTCATATTCCAAGCAGCACATTAATTTGCCGCAAAGACCGTTTATTTTATTAATATTCACTTCTCCCATATTTTGATTTTTGGCTTTTTCAATAGTCACTGACCCTAAATTCTTAAGAAATTTATTGCAGCATACAACTCGTCCGCATTTTCCACATCCGCCAATTTTTTTTGCTTGTTCTCTGGGTCCAATTTGCTGAAGTCTGATTAATTTTTTAAAACTTCTCACAAAATCACCAACCAAAGCGCGAAAATCAACTCTTGCTTCAGATGAAAAATAAATAGTTAATTTTTTTTCGTCATAAGATAAATCAGCATCGATAATTTTCATCGGCAGAGAAAGTTTAGTCACTTTTTCACTGCAAAACAAAATATAACCCAAAGCTTTCTTTTTTAATTCTTCCAACTTTTCTTTATCTTCTTGTTCAAGTTTTCTAATAATTTTTCCATCAGCTATTTCATTTTCCGGTTTTTCAATTAAATTGACGATTCTTCCTGCTTCTTGAATTTGACCGGTATGAACTAAAACCAAATCTCCTGATTTCAAATCTTCATCGGACAACTTAAAATCCAGGAGTTTACAATCGGATAATAATTTAATAGTTGCATATTTCATATTTTAGTTTATTTCTAAAAAAATGTTTTCTAATAATAATCTTTTATTGTTTGAAACTGTTATTTTTTTTAAATATTTGTTGATTATTTCAATTTCTTTAAGATTGCAATCATAATCTTTTTTCAAATATTTAATCCAATCAATCAACATTTTTCTTACATTAACCTTATTTTCGGTTATTGTCCGGGCTAATTTAAATTTCTGATATATATATTGACAGTCAATTAGCTCTTTCAATAAATTAATATACTCCTTATTAATATCTTTTTCAACTTCAGAAAAAAATATTTTTCGCAAACGGGAATTGATTGTTGGTATAATTTTCCCGATATTATCAGTAACCAAAACAATAATGCAATAAGCTGGAGGTTCTTCAAGAATCTTTAATAACGAATTACTAGCTTCAATAGTCAGATCATGAGCTCTAAAAATATAGATTAAATTATATTTTCCTTTTGGCTTAAGATAAATCTTTTTTTTAATTTCGCGAATTTTTTCAATTTTTATACTTCCGCTTTCTTGAATTATAAAAATATCCGAACGAAATATCTTGAAGCGACTGGCCAGACTTTTTAAGATTTGCTTGCCAACATGATCGGATTTTATTAAAAATATATATGATCCGCAATTGATATTTTTTATTTTTTCTTCGGTGTTCATGTTATTTAATTGCGAATTAGTGTCGAATATGATAAAATACAATATAATGAGCAATTATCAAGATGTAAAATTAGTTTGCAAACAATGCGGAAAAGAGTTTAATTTTAGCGCTGGCGAACAAGAATTTTTTGAATCTCGAGGTTTCAGAGCTCCAATTCGTTGTCAAGATTGCCGCAAACAAAAGAGAGTAAATGTTCCTAATCATCCGATACAAGCTTCTAGTGGAACATACGAAATTTGCTGCAGCCGTTGCGCTAAAACTACACAAGTGCCGTTTAAACCAAGAAATCCTCAAGGAATTCTTTGTTCTGATTGTTTTGAAACAAAATAAAATCAAGAGATTCTATCTCGAATTTTCAGTCTTTAAACATTTAGTGCAAACAATTTTGCCAAATTTATTTTGTAAATTAGGATACACTTTTCTTTTAGTTCTGTGCAGTGAGTTTGGTTTATTATTTGCGCTTTTTGGACTCTTGCCGCAAATTGAACAAATTTTCATAAAAACAAATTAAAATTAATATTTAAGAATAAGTAATAAAAAACATACCATAGAATTTAAAAAAAATCAATCTTATGCTTATATTCAATATTCTTAGCCTACCAGAATTTATAGGTTTAATACTGGGAATTTTATTGGCATTGGCTGTCCATGAATCTGCCCATGCCATAACCGCAAATTATTTGGGGGATCCAACAGCCAAGTATGCCGGAAGAATCTCCTTGAATCCTTTTGCGCATTTAGACTTATTAGGAACTGTCATGCTCTTTTTAGTAGGATTTGGTTGGGGAAAACCAGTTCCAATCAATCCCAATAATCTAAAATCCAAATGGGATGAAATAAAAATAGCCTTTGCCGGCCCGCTTAGCAACTTGCTTTTAGCAGTTATTTTGGCGCTTTTTATCAATTTTTTACCGCTTCCTGATCTAATAAAAATCATATTATTCATTGCCATGCAAATTAATTTGATTTTTATGATTTTTAATCTTTTACCAATCCCACCTCTGGATGGTTCTTCGATTTTAAAGGTATTATTATCAGAACATTCATATAATACCTTACAATCTCTATCTACTCCATTATTTCTAGCTTTTTTATTTTTCTTATATGCAACACCTGTCATGCGTAATTTTCTTGGCAATGTTGTTTCAATTTTTACGCATATTCTTATTAAATAGATTCGAGAATACCTGCAAGATTCTTGCGCATTCAATAATTTGATATAATAAATAATAGTTCTTTGCCGCAGAGAATCATTATTAAAATATTTATTTTTCAAATGGATTTAAAACCTAATTATATTAGGATTACAAACTATAATAAGCTTATTGATCGTTTTATTACTGTTCAAGCTAAAAAAGCTACCGATACCGATAAAGAAAAAATGGGCAAACTTTTTGCGCTAGTTGAAATTTTAGGCCCGTGGCATCCTAATTCCCAAATCGGCCAAACAATCATCAACACTCTAACCCGCGAATACTATAAACAATCCAACACCAGCGAATATATTAATTTTCAAAATGCTCTCAAAAAGGTCAATGAAAAATTAGTGCAAATTACTCAAAATGGCGAAACCGACTGGATAGGAAAAATTAATGCATGCTTGATTTTAATATGTGCTGGTAAAATGCATTTTGCTCACACCGGAAAAATCAAAGGATATTTATTGCGGGAAAATAAACTCATGCCGATTATTGACACAAAAGACAGTTATTCATACACCCATCCACTAAAAACTTTTTCCAGCGTCATAAGCGGGGAAATTAAATTAAGCGATCGAATCTTTTTTAGCACTAACTTATTATTTGATTATATAAATAATAAAAATTTAGAAAATCTTTTAGCTGAAAAAAATATTGCCGATAGTTCAACTCAAATTGCAAATATTTTAAAAACCCGCAACAACAAACTGGTTAACTGCCTTCTAATAAGTCTCGATCAAACCAATGAAAATCCTAATCAGATTCCAGAAGTAATTTATCTTGACGAAGAACATTTTTCTTATGCACTTAAATCTGCTCAAAATACTTTTGGTAAATTTTTGGTAAACATAAAAAATAATTTCAAAAAAGCCCACCATCATTTTAAAACTGGGAATAAATATTTTCAAGAAAAGGTTTTGCCGCAAAGTAAAGATATTTGGAATAAAACACGCGATTTTACCGCTAAAAATATTAAGAATTTGCAAAAGAAATCCGAGCCTTTGATTCAAAAAATAAAAGATGGTACTTCTCAAAATGAACCAAAAACCAAACCTCAAACAGCAAATTTTAATGTCAATTATTACAACAAATCATCAAAACAAATAGTTCTATTCTTTTCAAGTTTGAAAGATAATGCTAAAAAATTATTCAAAAAAACAAAAGAAATTTTTGTTAAATTATTTTCCCATAAATATCGATCTAGAACTCTAATTGGCATAGCAATAATACTTTTGGTGATTTTTATCATAAATATTGGATATTTGCATAATAAAAGCATCAATAAAGAATCTCAACTAAAACAAGAAGAAAACATTACGCAATTAGAAAATAAGAAAGATGAAATCACTTTATCAATGCTCGCCAACGATCAAACAAAAGCGCAAAAATTAATTAACGAACTAGAATCAGACCTCAAAAATTTCTCCAACACAAAGCTCTCTGCCAATTTACAAGAAAAAATTACAGCAATCAAAAATGACATATCAGCCAAAAAAGATGAGATTGCCAAAATTACTCGGCTTTCTTCAAGCGTACAAATTGCAAAATTTAGCAATATCGATCAATTTTTTATCGTTAACGACTATACTTATGCGCTAAATAAAAATACTAATCAAATTTTTAAAGCCAAAGACGAGTCAAAAGAAAATCCTCAAGAAATTACACAGATCCCTAATTCTTATGGATTGGCAAAAACTGCCAAACAGTCGGATACAAATTCTATTTTTGTTTACACATATCAAAAAAATATTTACGCACTAGAAAACGATAATTTATACAAACAAGAAAATTCCAAAAATACCTGGGCTAACGCAGACATACTTGGTATTTATAAAAATAATTTATATTTGCTTGATGCCTCCGGCGGACAAATTTATAAATATACTGCCGGAGATAATAATTATTCAGATCCTCAGGAATATCTTGACCCTGCCGCAGTTGATGTTAAAAATGCGCTTGATATGGCAATTGACGGCAATGTTTATGTGCTAAAACAAAACGGCACAGTTGTCAAATTAACTCTTGGAGATCAAACTGATTTTACTCTCAAAAATATTCCTGCGCCAAACAATAAGATTGCCGATCCTAAAAAAATTATAACTAATGAAAATTTGGATTCAATTTATATTTTAGACGGACTAAGAGTTTTGGAATTTAATAAAGACGGCGAATTTCAAAATCAATATGCCTTTTCAGACGATATAAAAGAGATTAAAGACTTTTATGTTTCTGGCAAAGAGATCTATATTTTATCCAACAATACCGTATATAAATTTACTCATAAATAAATTTCGGCGCTTAAATTTTTTCTAAAACTTTGATGCCCAAAAGATCAAGACCTGATTTTATAGTTTCCGCAGTAGCAGATACGATTGCCAACCGTAATATTTTTTTATCTTCTTGAGCCTTAAGAATATTGACATTCTCGTAAAAATTATTGAATTTTTCTGCTAATTTAAATATGTAGTCAGCAATAATATTGGGAGAAAAATTTTCAGCACTTTCTATGATTGAATCATGAAAATGTAATAATGTTCTCAAGAGTTCCTCTTCAAATTTGTCAAATGAATCACAATTAATTTGCTTGAAAATATTATTTTTACTTTTTCTTAGCACGCTTTTAGCTCTTGCATAAGCATAAAAAAGGTATAAAGCACTATTGCCCTTTTGGCTCATCATTTTATCATAGCTAAAATTTATATCCGTATTTCTATTTTGCGACAAATCATTGTATTTTACAGCGCTTACTCCAATGGCTTCTGCTGTTTTTTGCAAATTAGCCGAAGATATTTTCGGATTTTTTTCAATAATAACTTTTTTAGCTTTTTCGATCGATTTGCAAATAAGATCTTCTAAATAGATAATATTTCCGCTGCGCGTGGACATCTTTTGTGTTCCCAATCTGATTAGACCGAAATTGACATGCGTTAATTCAATCTCAAATTGCAATTTACGCGCAGAAGCAAAAAGCTGACGCATATATAAATTTTGTTCATTTCCAACCACATAAATAATCTTTCTGGCCTTAAATTTATTTATTCTATAGTCTAAACAAGCCAAATCTCTTGTGGCATATAATGTCGCTTCATCTTTTTTTCTAATTAAAAGAGGAGGAAAATTTTCATCCACCAAAGAAATGATTACAGCGCCTTGATCCAAAATAGCAATTTTATTTTTCAAAGCCTCGCTAATGACATTTTGCGCCATTTTCAGATAAAAACTTTCCGGCAGACTTTTATCAAAATGAATATCCAAAATTTTATAAATTTTCTCAAATTCTTTTAGACTAAGATTTTTAATTTTTTTCCAGATTATGGTATTTTCTTTGTCTCCGTCCTCGAGTTTTTTAAATTCTATCTGCGCTGACTGTTCTAAATCATGATTATCTTTAGCAAGAAGATGAAATTTGATATAAAGATCTAAAATATTTTTAATGGTTAATTTTTCTAGCTTTATTTTAGACCATTTTTTGTATGCAAGTATTATTTTTCCAAATTGCGTTCCCCAATCGCCAACATGATTATCACCGATTACCTTGTATCCCAAATATCGATAAATATTTACTAGAGATTGACCTAAAATTGTCGATCTCAAATGCCCAACACCCATTGGTTTGGCAATATTAGGCGATGAATAATCAATTACGATAATTTCATTTTTTCCTAAACTTCTCACATCGTCTTTACTTTTTTTTGTTAAGATATTAACCAAATTTTGTTTTAAATGATTACTACTTATCTTAAAATTAAGATATCCATTTGGAGTGTATTCAATTAAGATATCTTTATTATTAATCTTTTTCACAATTTTTTCAGCCAGTCTGTTTGGAACAAGATTTAGTTTTTGGGAAATATCTAAAATATTAACACTAAAATCACCAAATTTATCAAATTTCGAACGGGTAACATGAAAATCGGTTTTATTAATATTTTTAAAACCTGCTTTCTTTAAAGCACTATTAATTTCTTGGGCAATATTATTTTTCAACATTTTTTTATTTAAATTATTTATTTTCCCACAAACGGCTCAAATAATTTTGAAAAGAATTTGGAAATAGTCGATTGATCAGGAGAGGGCAAATCAGTAAGCTCTGTTGCAGAAATTGTGTTTTCAACATCTGCTTGAGTAACAATTATACGCGAATCAACTAAATAAGAAATAAAAACTGCGATCGCTAAAATAAAGATTATAACTAACGCAATAATTAAAGTTTTTCTAACATCCATACATCCTCCTTTGATAAATCTTCTGCGAACTTATGCAAATATTTACAACCAGAACTATAAAAGGTTTATTTTCACAAACCGTCTTTTGCCTGCCTGAATAATCATTCCGTTGTGAACACATATTTTTCCATTTACGTCAGTAATTTTACTTTTGTCAATTCGCACTCCGCCCTGTAAAAGTATTCTTCTGGCTTCACCTTTTGATTCGCACAAATCTGTTATTTTCAAAAGTTCTATTATTCCCACACATTTTCCTGATTTTATTTTAAAAACAGGAATATCAAACGGTATTTCTTTGTCTTTGAAAATTCGATTAAATTCCGCTTCGGCGTTTTTTGCATATTCAATTGAATGATAGATTGCCACAATTTCATTTGCAAGTTTTATTTTAATATCTCTGGGATTTGCGCCTTTTTTTAAATCATTTTCAATTTTTCTAATTTCGTCAGTCGGTAAATCTGTGCATAAATTAAAACAAGGCAAAATATTTTCATCCGGCAGCGACATGACCTTGCCAAACATTTCTTGCGGCGAATCATTAAGCGCAATAAAATCTCCTTCACTTTTGCTCATCATCTTTTTGCCGGTCTTGGGATTTTCTAAAAGCCGAGTCGCGATTACAATTTTTTCCTTATTTAAAATTCTCTTTGTCAAATCCCGTCCGACAAGCATATTAAATGTTTGATCATTTCCTCCCATTTCAGCATCAATTTCCATAGCAACTGAATCATATCCTTGCATCAACGGATATAAAAATTCATGCAAAGCAATCTGTTTTTTTTCTTGCAATCTTTTTTGAAACATATCGCGGGATAATAATTGCTGAACTGTCAAATGCGAAGCAATTTCAACCAAATCTGAAAAAACTAATTTAGAAAGCCATTTGGAATTAAAAGCAATCTTAACTGGATTTTTGCCGGAAAATTGAAGGATTTTTTCTGCTTGCTCTTGATAGGTTTGGCAATTTTTTAATACTTCTTTGCGAGTCAACGGCTGTCGGGTCGCCATTTTATCGGTCGGATCCCCGATCATCGCAGTAAAATCACCTACCAATATAATAATTTTGTGACCCAAATCTTGCAATTTTCTTAAAATAAAAAAATTTGTGGAATGTCCAAGATGTAATTGGCTTCCTGTTGCATCAATGCCTAAATAAATACTTATCTTTTTTTTACTCTTTAGAATTTTTGAAAAATAATTACTGGATGGATAAATATTTTCCACTCCCCGCTCCAACCATTCATTAATGCTTGCTTTTTTCATGATAATCCTTTAAAATTGGTCTTCGTGATTATTTATTCGACAATGTTTATATACTTTATATGAATATGAAAAACATCATCCGCATCTATTCATTATTAATTATATGAGATTGTTTGCTATAATGTAAAGTGTCTAGGAATTTATAAACATAAAATAATCACGCAATCAATATTGTATTATAAGTAAAATTTATATATAAATAGCAAAAATAAATTATGAAAAATTTTTTTTCTAGATTGTTTCATAAAACACCGGACAAAAATAAATTAGACAAATATCGCAAACCCAACTCTAAAAAGATAAAAAAAATTATCTTTTACACGCTTTTAGGAATTGTGGCATTTATAATTATTTTATTTGCTTGGTATGCCAAAGATTTGCCAACACCAGGAAAAATTCAAAAACTTTATCCGATAGAATCCTCGAAAATAATGGATCGAAACGGTAATGTTTTATACGATGTCTATGGTGATCAACAAAGAACTGTAATTAAATCAGATGAAATTCCAACCATAATGAAACAGGCAACTGTTGCCGCTGAAGACAAAAATTTTTACAAACATTTTGGAGTAGATTTCAAGGGTTTGGCGCGAGCAATTTTTACTGATATTTTTAGACGCGGCTATGCGCAAGGCGGATCCACAATTACCCAACAATATGTCAAAAATGCGTTATTGTCTCCCAAAAAAACAGTTGATAGAAAAATCAAAGAATTGATTTTGTCTTTGGAGATCGAAGCCATGTATAAAAAAGATGAAATTCTCACTTTATATCTTAATGAAATTCCCTACGGTTCAAGCGCTTATGGAATCGAAGCGGCAAGTCAAATGTACTATGGGAAACATGCCAAAGAGCTAACTTTAGACGAAGCAACAATGTTGGCGGCACTACCACAATCACCAACCTATTATTCTCCATACGGATTACACCCTGACGAACTCAAGATACGACGCGATTATGTTTTGGATAATATGGTTAGTCTCGGTTATATTACTAAAGAACAAGCCAATGAAGCTAAAGATAAAAAAATATCTGCTGTCGAACGACGCGAAAATATTACTGCTCCGCATTTTGTCTTATATGTTAAAGAAAAATTAATCGAAATGTATGGGGAAAAAATGGTTGAAGAAGGTGGTTTAAAAGTTACCACAACCTTAGATTTAAATCTTCAGAAAAAAGCAGAAGAAGCAATTCAAAACGGCTACGATAGAGTCAAAAATTATGGCGCAAGTAATGATGCTTTAGTAGCGCTTGATCCTAAAACAGGTCAGGTTCTTGCCATGGCTGGATCTCATGATTTTTTCGATACCGAAAACGACGGCCAAGTTAACGTAACTTTATCTGATCGCCAGCCAGGCTCATCATTCAAGCCAATTGTTTATGCTACATCTTTCAAAGGTAAATATAATCCGGCTTCTACAATCTGGGACGTAAAAACCGATTTTGGCAATTATACGCCTGAAAATTACGATAAAAGCACACACGGACCAGTTTCAATCCGGTTTGCGCTTGCTAATTCTCTAAATATTCCGGCGGTTAAGATTTTATATCTGGCAGGATTAGATAATGTGCTAAAAACCGCTCATCAAATGGGAATTACAACACTAAATGACGCTGAACGTTATGGACTATCTTTAGTTTTAGGCGGAGGCGAAGTTAAACCTCTGGATATGGCAACTGCTTTTGGAGTTTTTGCCAACAATGGAACTTTAGCCGAAACAACTCCTTTTTTAAAAATTGAAGACAGCCAAGGAAAAATTTTAAGCCAATACGAAGAAGGAAAAAATAAAAAAGAAGTATTAGATCCGCAAATAGCCTATGAAATTTCTAGTATTTTATCTGACAATAACGCGCGTTCAGCAGTCTTTGGCAGTCGTTCTGCTTTGTATTTTCCCGATCGCACTGTGGCGGCTAAAACCGGAACTACGGATAGTTTTCGCGATGCCTGGACCAATGGCTATACGCCATCGTTAGTTGCATCTGTTTGGGTCGGAAATAATGATAATACCCCAATGTATCCTGGTTCAGATGGAGTTATCGTTGCCGCACCGATTTTCCATGAATTTATGGAAAAAGCTCTTGAAGGAAAACCTGATGAAAAATTTGAACGCCCAAATGGTATTCGTGATTTTACTGTTGATAAACTATCGGGAAAAATTCCTACCGATCAATCATCAGACAAAATTTCGGACATCTTTGCTTCCTGGCAAGTTCCAACCGAATATGACGATATTCATGTCAAAGTAAAAATCTGCAAAGTTTGTACAGACGAAAAACTAGCTGATGATAATTGTCCACCTGAGCAAATCGAAGAAAAAACTTTTACCAATCTCCATTCTGAAGTTCCCGATAATCCAAATTGGGAAAATCCTGTTCGTTATGCAGCAGAAAGCATGGGAATATCAATCGGTTATCCACCTAAAGAAACTTGTGATGTTTCATCGGTCAAACCAAGTATTAACATCACAGCACCCACGAAAAATCAAAATGTTTCAGGAACCTTTCAAATTCAAGTCTCAGCTTCTTCATCTTTTGGAGTCAAATACGTTGAATATTCTATAGATAATATTAAAATTGGCACCTCCGAAACTAGCCCCTATAGTTTATCGTATAATGCCAATAATATTGCAGCAGGAACGCATAAAATAACTGCTACATTAGTTGACTCTAAGAATCTTACCGCAACAGCTAATGTTGATTTTTCTTCTAGCAAAGACGTAACATTTCCAGGACTGGTAAAAAATGTTGTTATTACTCCCGGCATTGGATCGGCAAATATTTCCTGGATAAATCCGGAAGATGTAGATTTGGGTCTAATAAGAATTTATATTTCAACAATCTCCGGCGTTTTGGGAACTAATAATTCCGAAGTAGTTGCCACCCCAAATTCTTCTTCATCAAAAACAATCAATGGTTTAATACCAGGAACTATGTATTATTTTACCTTAAGAACAGTTGATACCAACAAAAATGAAAATACGAATCTGACTCAATTTAGCGTCAAACCGAATTAGAACTAAATTTATTTATTGCATTTTTTAGATCTTAAATCAAGCTAAAAAAATGAAAAGTAAAATATACAATTATAATCGAGATAATCGATCCAATTATTAATTGCCAAATTGTATGACGACATAATATTAGTCTTGACCACCAAACTAAAGGAATTAAAAATAATACAGGCCAAGTAGCTGGTCCAAACATAAAAATTACCATGAGTGTAAAAAAAGTTATCATGGAAGAATGCATGCTCACCTTCCAAAAATAACTAACTATTGCGGCAATAATAATAGAGATTATTCCCCCTACCAAAACTGCATAAAGCGGCTGATAATAATTTCCCGTTGCCGACATGATAAGAACTTCGATAACAGTAATAACCAAAAATAATCCCAATAACAGTATTCTCTCTTTATGAACTTTTTTGTTCTTAAGCGTATCGTCAAAAACATAACCGCGACTGGTAAAAAATAAATAAAAAACTCCAGGAATCAGACCATTCACCACCAATATTGCAAGATACCAAGCAAATGCTTCTTCGCGAGCGAGTGATGATCTATAAACTGCAGTAAAAAGTATAATTAATGCCAAAACTCCAGGATTAAAAATATCGGAAATAAATTTAGCAATTTGTATAAGTTTTTTGTTTTTCATTTTTTAAATAAATTATTAATAGCTTTGTCTAAAAATTTTTCCGTAACGATTTTATTAAATCCCAATTTTTTGGCTTCATTAATACGCTTTTTATCTAATTTAACCCGTCTTATTTCTCCAGTCAATCCTAATTCGCCAAATGCGCAAAGCTCGGAATCTATTTTTTTATTATAATATGCTGATGCCAACGCCAAAACCACCGCTAAATCACAGGCGGGATCTTTAACTTTCAAACCGCCGACCACATTAACAAAAACATCATATTTATCTAAATAAATTTTGGCGCGTTTGGCTAAAATTGCCAAAAGCAAATTAAGCCTATTTAAATCAAAACCGCTTACAGTACGGCGAGGATAACCAAAAACACTTTTGTGAATTAAGCTTTGGATTTCCACTAAAATTGGTCTGTTTCCCTCTAGAGTCGCTGTAACAACATTGCCGGAAACATTATTGGATTTTTCTTCTAAAAATAATTTTGAAGGATTATCGACTTCTTTTAATCCACGTTCTGTCATTTCAAAAATACCGATTTCCGAAATCTCACCAAAACGATTTTTAACTCCACGCAAAATTCTATTATTATGAAATCTTTCGCCTTCTAAATAAAGAACTACATCCACTAAATGTTCTAATATTTTCGGTCCGGCAATACTGCCTTCTTTAGTAACATGACCAATTAAGATTATAGGAATATGCAATTTTTTAGCCGTATTTTGCAGTTTTAAAGCACATTCTCTGACTTGCACAAGCGATCCGGGAGTTGAAGGAAAATCGCGTGAATACATTGTCTGAATCGAATCAATAACCGCCAATTTCGGTTTGATTTTATAAATAGTTTTCACCACACAATCAATATCTGTTTCTGATATCACATTAAAATTTGCCAAATCTAACCCTAACCTCTCAATTCTTATTTTAAGCTGTTCAGGACTTTCTTCACCGCTTGCATATAACGAATTGGATATATTATTAATAACTTGCGCCAAAATTGTTGATTTACCAATTCCGGGATCTCCCCCCAATAAAATTACTGAACCAGGTACAATTCCTCCCCCTAAAACTTGATCGATTTCTCTAATATTAATTTTGATTCGTTGAAATTGGGCGCTTGGCAAATCTCTGAGACATAACACTTTTGCTTCTTCTATGTCTTTGCTTAAATTGGCATTTTTATCTAACCTAATTTCTCTAATAGTATTCCAAGCTTGGCAACTGGAACAAACACCACTCCATTTAGAAAATTCTTCTCCACATTCAGAACAAACATAAACAATTTCTTTTTTTGACATATATATTATTATTTCAAATTTTTCTTAAATCAACAATTTTTAATTGCAAATTATGATTGCCATTCCAGACATTATCTTCTAGTGAAAAAACCAAATCTATACAATCACCAATTTGAATATCACTAATAAATTCAAGACAATTAAACATTATGCAATCAATGATTTTATTTGATTTTTGCGATTTAATTTTTAATTTTAAATGGTTTTTTTCTTTTCCCAACCATTTTATGTCGTGAATTAAAATATTTTTAACTAAAAATACCGGTTTGGGATTCCCTAATCCAAACGGTTCAAAATCCTTGATATAATTCAAAAGTCTAAAGTTAATATCGGATAAATTCAATTCACAGTCAATTTTAATAATTTTAATTAATTTACTTGCGTCAATTTCACTATCGCATAAAGTAATAATCTTTTTTTCAAATTTATGATAGTTTTTTTGTTCAATACTGACCCCTGCCGCCTGCGCATGACCTCCATAACTTTTCAGATCTACTTCAACTTTTCTTAAAATTTCCATAATATTAATGCCTTCGATACTCCTTACCGAACCACGAAAGGTATCATCTTCTTTATTTAATGCTATTGCAGGACGAGTAAATTCGTCGGCAATTTTTGAAGCAATCAACCCCAGTAATCCCAAGGGCCATTTTTCATTTCTGACAATAATAATTTTATGCTTGTATAGTTTTTCCTTTTGCACAATCGATTTACTTTCTGCGACTATTTCTTGCAAAGTTTTTTGTCTTTCAATATTAATTTCGTTGATTTTTTTGGCAAGCGAAGTTATTTTATCTGGATTTTTTTGAATTAGTAAATCATAAGAATATTTGCCGTATTTCATGCGACTTGGCGCATTAATACGCGGACCAATCAAGAAACCAACTTTATAAGTGTCAATTGTACTGGAATCGATTGAAGCAATCTTATACAATTCTTTTAATCCCTGGTTTTTTGTTTTGGCTAAGACTATCAATCCATATTTTGCTATAACTCTATTTTCTCCAGTTAAAGGAACAATATCACAAATTGTGGATATCGCCGGCAAATCCAGAAACCACTTTAATTCTTTTTCTGTCGGTTTTCCATATTTAAGCGACAGTGCCTGTAAAATTTTAAATGCTAATGCGCCGCCAGCCAAATCTTTATTGGCATATTTTTTTCCCAAGTGAGTATGCAGCACCACATCGGCATTTTCAGGAAAATGTGTTTTTTTTATTTCATGATGATCTGTAACGATTACATCCAAACCATGTTTTTTGGCAAATTTAACCTCATTTTTATTAGTTATTCCTAAATCAATGGTAATTAAAAGCTTACATCCTTTTTCTTTTAATTCTAAAATTCCTTTTTTATTTAATCCATATCCTTCAGTTCTGTAAGGAATATAAGTAAAAATTTCCAATCCTAAATTCGTTAATGCATTATAAAGCAATGCCGCACCAGGAATACCATCCGCATCGTAATCGGCAAAAATACCAATCTTTTCTTTTGTTTGGATTGCTTGTTGAATTCTTGCAATTGCTTTTGTCATTCCTGAGATTTGAAACGGATCCAATAAATCTCGTTCAAAATGAGGATTTAAAAACTGATTCTTATTTTTTATTCCTCGATTTATAAGAAGCTGATCTACAATATCGCTAGCTTTTTTGGGATACACAATCCATTTTTTCATAATTACTTGTAATATGCTTTATTCGGCACTCTTAAATCAACATATTCTTTAATCTCACCAGAATGATGTTCAATAATATTTTTTAGAATAAAAATCTGATCATTAATATTTCCCAAAGTATCAAATGTTATCTTGTAACCATCTTTTAATCCCACTTCCAAATACAAAGTCGTTTCATTAATTTTTGCTTCATTAATATCTTTTTTTGTCACTTCCGGCACTTTTTGGAATATATTTTTTACAAAGTCAACGAAATCATTTGTAATAATTTTTGTGCCAAGCTTAATATCTAAATTGCGCGAATCTGCAACTTGCGGCAAATTATTATAATTTTCGGTTTGATTATCAAGATTAAAGATTATTCCTTTATTGTCGACATAATAAATTTTGTCTTTAGTTTTCCATTTTATTTGCGGGGTTCTAACTGTCACAGCAATTTTTAGCGTATCAGGAATACCTTTTACAATATTTAATTTTTCAATACTATTTTGTTTGCTTTGAAGTTCTTTGTCTTTTTGCCCGATCGTAAATAAAAAAATATTCTGACCATAAAATGTATCGATTTCCTTTTGAATACTTTCATTAATAGTACCGTCAACTATTATGTTTTTAATCTGAAAAAAACGTGAATAAAAAACAAACCATACTAGAACTCCTAATAAAATCACCAGCATCACCAACCATATATAGCCAGTATTAATCGTTATAGCTTTATGTTCTTTGGCGGTAACTCGATAAATTTTTGGTTGGCGAAAATTTAATTTTCGCTTATTTCTCATCCACATTTTTACTCCCACTGTCCGATATATTCGATTTCTTCTTCTAGATTTTTTCCGGTTTGTGCGTATGCTTCTTCTCTCATTTTATCAATCAACATCCGCACTTCAATTGCTTTGGCATTTTTTTTATTTTCAATAATGTTGGCATGGCGCGAAAAAATTCCCGCATCTCCTATTTGCATTTTTTTGGCACCAATGTTTTCTAAAATATATCCGGCGGAATTTCTCTTTGCTTCTTCTTTTGTTAGATAAGATTTACCAGGTTTTGGATTTTTAAAAATCGATCCGCAGCTCGGACCCAATCCGCCAAGTTTTTCATCACGCACTTTTTTTATTTTATTAATTTTTTCTATCAATTGTTCTTTCTTATTATTGGCCAATTGCAGCTTAACTGTCAAAATTATATAGTTTTTATCGTGGTCTTTTTTTAGTTTTGTAGAATGATATTCTGATTGAAACCACTCTTTGGTTTTATTAATTAATTTATTATTTGGAGTTAATAAAGTAACATTTTTAATAAAATCAAAAATTTCCGCGCCGTAAGCTCCCGAATTGCCATAGACTGCACCGCCTAAAGTGCCAGGAATACCATAAAACGTTTCCAATCCTCCCAAACCGACACTTACAGCTTTAACTATTAAACTAGACAACTTCACTCCCGAATCAGCAATAATCTGACCATTTGAAGAAGTAATGCTAATATTTGAACAAGTATTATGGATTACTAATCCAGCAAAACCAACATCAGAAATTAAAATATTGCTTCCTGAACCTAAAATAAAAAATGGTACCTTGCATTCCCGAGCAGTCATTACAGCTTTAATTAAATCTTCAATTTTCTTGGCCTCAAAAAAATAATCTGCCACACCACCAATTTTAATACTGGTATAGTTTTTCAAATTTACATATTCCTTACAACCATTACCCAACAAACTTTTTAATTTTTTACCATTTTCAACATTCATAAATTATTAAATTTATTTTTTTGTTATAATATAAATAATTATTAATTTAATAATATCATTTTTTGTTTTAATCTACTATAAAAATTATGAATAATGAACTAGAATCATCAATTCCCGAAATTCAAAAAGAAAAAGAAAAATTTGAGATTAAATCTTATTTAACAAAATATCTTGAATTACAAGAGAATGAAATTAATAAAATTGATTTTATCGAAGCTAAAAATCTTCAGGACCAATACAAAAATCAGCTTTATTTTATGCACGACACTCGATTAGAAAATATAAAAATCGCCATTGTACCGGATAGTCTATGGGTTAAAGGCATCTCATCATCAGAATCACATGCAGAAAAAAATCTTATTCTTTTCAAACAAGGTTCTTTTGAAAAAGATCAAAATGATCCCAACAACATTGCTTGGATGGTACATGAGCTGGCACATTGCCAAGATTATTTGGACGACAAAGATAATTATGAAATCAAGATGCAAAAACCGGCTTTTGAAAATCTAAAAAGCGAATACACTTATCCCAATAATCAAGTAGAAAAATTCACTTTTACCAAACAATTTAAGTATTTAAAAAATAAAGGAATGGATCGAGAATATATTTTCCAAACACTCAAGAAACATTACCAACCAGAAGATCTTCCTTTTTTTAATAGATTATTAGATAAAATTTACAAATAGATATTTATAAATTATAATTATTTTGTATTTTTTAAAAATTTCTCTCCAACTCTATAAATATCAGTCGCGCCTTGAGTGATAACAAGATCACCAGGTTTAGCAATTTCTTGTAATCTTTTTAAAACCTTATCGTATCCACTTATATATTCTACGTCCGTGCCGTTTATAGCAATTTCCTTAGCTAGCTCTTTTGAAAAATCTGCTCTTGCTTCATTTGGTTCACGTCCGGTGATTAAATAAATATCGGTGATAATGAGTTTATCTACACCCTTAAAAGCAGTGGCAAAATCTTTAAATAGAAGTTTTGTTCTCGTATATTGATGCGGCTGAAAAACCATAATTAACCTAGAATCGTTATTTGTTACGTTTTTCGTATATTTCTGAGCTGCTTCGATAGTCGCTTTAATTTCAGTGGGATGGTGACCATAATCATCTACGACCGTTACATGATTAAATTCTCCTTTAATTTCAAATCTGCGACCCGAACCAGTAAAATCATTCAATGATTGTTTGATAATTTTATTACTAATCCCTAATTCATGGCAAACCCTAGCAGCAAATGTCGCATCCAATAGATTATGCATTCCCTGTACTTTTAATTTTAAACCAGGCCAAATCTTTTTTCTGCTTACTTCTTTAACTTTATTTCCTCTTTTTTTTGCAATTTGCGCAAGCCTCATCAAATTCGAATCTTCTCTCCAAACAACCAATAAACCGTCTTTGGGAAGTTTGCGTATAAACCTTCCGAACGCTTGACTGATATCCTTCATTCCTTTTGGATAAGTATCCAGGTGTTCTCTTTCTAAATTAGTAATCACTATAATTTTTGGTTGAAAGTCAAGCATTTGTCGTTCATATTCACAAGCCTCGGCGATAAAATATTTTCCTTTTCCTAATCTATAAGATTTGCCCCATTCTTTTACATTACTGCCGATAAGCGCGCTAGGATCAAAACCTGCTCGTTCTAAAATTAAAGCAATCATTGTACTGACAGTAGTTTTTCCATGCATACCGCTAACTGCAATACCAATTTTTCGGCTCATTAATTTTCCGATCATTTGTGAACGTCTAATAACTGGAATCTTTAATTCTTTTGCTTTTTTTATTTCTTCTTTGGCTGGAGATTTTTCATGAAGCGCTGCCGCTGTGACAATCACGGCATCTAAATCTTTGGCAATATGATTTTCCGAATGTCCTTGAAAGGCTTGTATCTTGCCTTGTATCTTTTTAATATCACATCCTGTAACTTCATTGCCCATTTCTAAAAGCAGACCTGCAAGTCCACTCATAGAGACTCCACCGATTCCAATAAAATGATATTTCATATTTATTTTTTGTTATTTATTTCTTTAATAATCTCCTCTGCGATAATTCTGCTTGCATCTTTTTGAAAAAATTGATTGATTTTTCCTGCCAATTCTTCGCGCAAATTTTTATCTTCCATTATTCTTTCTATAATCTCCAGTAGACTCTCGCTGGTTAAATTTTTCTCTCGTAAAACGATAGCGGCATTTTCTTGTTCAAGAATTCTTGCATTCACCTCTTGATGATTATTAGCTGATGAGGGAAGCGGAATTAATATTGATGGTTTTGCGCAATATGCAATTTCAAATATTGTACTTCCTGATCGACTAATAATCAAATCTGAATTATAAAGCATCGATGCAAAATCATCTGTAAAACTATATAATAAATAATCTTTCCAACTATTCTTTTTGAGCCACTCATAATCAAGATTTCCTGCAAGATGAATTATATTATATTTTTTAGTCAAAACTGGTAATACTTTCGCGATCGTTTGATTAATAAATCTTGCTCCCTGCGAACCGCCTGTTACAAAAATTGTCGGTTTATTGTTCTTAAAATATTTTTTAATTCGTAAATTATTATAGTTTTCACTCATTGGATTACCTGTATATACTACTTTATCGATTGGTAAATTATGGTGATATTTGGCCGGAAAACCAACAAAAATTTTTTTACATTTTTTAATTGATAATTTATTTGCCAGACCCAATACAGAATCTGATTCATGGATAAAAATTGGCCGCCTCAAAATCCAAGCAGCATATACAATCGGCAAGCCCACATATCCTCCTTTAGAGAATATTGCATCAGGCCAAAAAAATAAAATGATCAATATGCTTTGTAAAAAACCAATTATTATTTTAAAAATATCTATAAAATTATTTAGATCAAAATATCTTCTCCATTTACCTGAAAAAATTTTTTTATATGAAATATTATATTTTCTTGCCTGAACGCGTTCGAGCAAATTACCTGATCCTACATATATAATTTTTGTTTTTTGTTTCTTTAGTTCACTGACCACACTCATCAAAGGGAACACATGTCCACCTGTTCCTCCTCCAGTTACAAGAATTTTCATTGGTTGATTTTTCATAGGCTTGCATACCATTTAATTTTAATTTGATTGTTTGGAAATATTCAACACAATTCCTATGGCCGTTAAAAGTATAATCAATGATGATCCTCCAAAAGATACAAAAGGCATAGGAATTCCGGTTAGAGGCAAAAGCCCTAACATAGCACTAATATTAACAAAAAACTGAACAGTAATCCAAGAAATAATTCCGATTACTAAAAGCCTAGAAAAATCATCAGGGGCATTTTTAGCAATTCTAAAACCCCTCAAAGCAATCAAAAGAAAAACTATAATTACAATAATTGCTCGCAAAAAACCCAATTCCTCACAGATTATTGCAAAAATTGAATCAGTATGAGGTTCAGGCAAATATAGATATTTTTGTTTAGATTGACCAAAACCTAATCCCAAAAGTCCGCCAGAACCAATCGCTAATTGTGCTTGATTAATATGATATCCGGCTCCCAGTTTTTCATTTGAGGGATTTAAAAAAACCAAAAATCTCTGCATTCTATAAGGAGCAGATTTTATCAATATAAAAAATAGTCCTCCTAAAAGAACAAATCCTGCACCAATATGATAAATTGAAGCGCCGGAAGCAAAAAACATAATTACCCCTACTGCTACAATAATACTCATTGTTCCCATATCTGGCTGCTTCATAATCAAAAATCCGATCACTCCCAAAATAATCAAAAAAGGAATAAATCCATATTTAAAATCTTTGATATGCTCTTTTCTTTTAGAAAGCCATGCGGCCAAATAAATAACAAAAGATAGTTTGGTTATCTCTGAAGGCTGAATCGTGAATCCTCCAATTTGGATCCACCTTTTCGCACCACTTACTTCACTGGAAAATATGAATACCGCAAGCAAACTTACAATTGCAACAGCTAAAAATATTCCGGCATATTTTTGCCAAAACTTATAATCAATCGCTGAAGCTATTACCATTACAACAAGTCCGATTATTAAACTTATTAATTGTTTTTTAAAATAAAAATTATTAACTCCATATTGTTCGAAAGACAATACTGCAGATGATGAATAAATCATCAAAAGTCCAAAAATACATAATGCAAAAACAAAAAATAAAAGCCAAAAATCGATCTTACCGCCTTTTTTTCTAAATCTTTCCAAGCTCATGACTTCCTTACCTCAATTTTGTATTGTTCTCCGCGATCTTTATAGTTTCTAAAAAGCCCAAAACTAGCTGAGGCTGGAGATAAAAGCACTGCATCTCCTGACCTAGCTTCCTTTTTTGCAGCCGCGACTGCCTCTTTAATATTTTTGCAATTATTAATAATTTTTATTTTTTTATTTGTTGCTGTTTTTTTACTCTTTATAGCTTTTATTATTTCTGGTCCTGTTTCTCCTAAAATAATAATGGTTTTCACGGTGCTTTTATTTATTTCACGGCCTAGATTTGAATAATCGGCGCCTTTACTTGAACCACCAGCAATCAAAATAATTGGCTCAGAAAATGATTTTATTGCCGCAATTGTTGTATCAGGATTAGTAGAAGCTGAATCATCATAAAATTTTGTACCGTTATTTTCATAAAAAAACTCAATTCTATGCTCCAATCCTTTAAATTTTTTAATGATCTTTTTTATTGAATCTATTTTTGCTCCAGCCAAGTATGATGTTGTTACTGCTGCACAAATATTTTCGAGATTATGCTCACCCCGCAATGCAATATCATATGTTTTGCAAATTTCGTAATCGTTTTTTAGAGTTCTTAAAATAATTTTTCCAGAATGCGCTCCTTGCCCTTTTAATCCCCACTCAATATAAGCGCCAAGATCGACTGATTTGCGGCGAGAAAAATAATAAACATCTTTAGATTTTGAAAACTCTGCAAATTTGAAAGAAGTAAGATAATCAATATTAATCACCGCAAAATCATCCTTTTTCTGATACTTTATGATGCTTGTTTTTGCTTGAATATATTCCTTAGTATTTTTATGATAATCAAGATGATCACTGGTTATATTTAGAATAACCGCAATATGCGGACCAACATCTAAATCCTGCAATTGGAAACTTGATAGTTCTAAAATCACCCAATCACTTACGGTAAGAATATCCAAAAACTCAAACGGATCCTTGCCAATATTGCCGGCTAAATATATTTTTGTTTTAGATTTTATTTTATGTTTTTCTTGAAAACTATTTTTTAGTATCTCTGAAATCAAAGTACTTGTTGTTCCCTTACCCTTTGTTCCTGTAATGCCAATTATTTTTGCGGGACATAAATCAAAAAATAATTTTGTTTGCGAGCTAATAAGAGTTCCTTTTTTTTGAGCGGTCTGTATTTCAGAATGTAAATAAGGAATACCAGGAGTTCGAAAAATAATATCAAAATTATTTAAATTTTTTAAATAATTTTCTCCTAATTGAAATTGGGGTTTAAATTTTGTGTTTTTAATTTTTAGCTTTGGATTTTTGTCGCAGATAGTGATATTTTTGGCATTATGCTTAACTAACCAACTAAATAATTTCTGATTATTTATTCCGAAACCTAAAATCGCTATTTTTTTGTTTATTAAATTAATATATTTATCTTTTTGCATAAATCTATTATAACATCGCGCAATAAATAATAATATATTTATAATTATTTTTCTCTATCGATAATAAAATTAGCTATTTTAATAAGATCAATTTGTGATTTTTGATTAATGGTTGATTTTTGTATTGCATTAATTGCTTTGCCGATGAGTTTTTGCGCTTTTTTTCTTGAATATTCAAGTGACTTTGTTTTTATAATAATCTTTCTTGCTTTTTCTAGCTCATAAACAGTAATACTCTTTTGTCCCAATAGCTTTTTAATAAATTCTTGTTCGGTTTTACTTGCATATTCTAATGTTTTAAGAATTAAAAAAGTTTTTTTATTCTGTGATAAATCCGACCCATTGGGCTTGCCGGTTTTCTTTGTATCGCCAAAAATTCCAATAATATCATCGTGGATCTGAAATGCCAATCCGACATTTTGAGCATAAATTTTTAAAGCATTTATTTTTTCTTTATCATAATCCGCCAAAGATGCTCCCGAAAGAATCGGCATCATGGCAGTATAAGTCATTGACTTAAAATAATGTACTTTTTCTATACCAGCTTCGGTAAAATTTTCTTTTTTTGAAAGCAATATATCTTCTGCCTGACCAAAATTAACTTGCGCTAGATAATCAATAATTATTTGCATTGCTTTAATTTTTTTGGAGTCAGAAAAAGTGGTATTACCAATGACATCAAAAACATAACTTGCGGCTATATTTCCAGCAATTATTGCAATTGAAACACCAAAATGTTCATTAACTTCATCAAAATATTTGGAATACTTATAGTGTACAGATTCTCCGCCTCTTCGCAAATTGTCTTGATCCATAATATCATCATGAATCAAAAGAGATGTTTGCACTAATTCCATTGCAGCTGATGCCTTAATTATTTCACTTTGTTTATTGCCGCCCAAAGCCTGATAAGCATAAATCATTAGAAGAGATCTCAATCTTTTCCCACCTCTTAAGGTATATTCCTTAAGAATTTTGACAATATCACAGTTGAATTTTGATATTTTTGCAGTTTGAATAATTTTTGCATCAAAAAAATTTTGCAGAACTAGATTAATTTTTTCTTTATATTTATTCATTTTCCATATCTTCTTTCCCGCTTTTGATAACTTATGATAATGTTTTGCAAATCGTTTTTGTTAAAATCAGGCCAATATTTTTCCACAAAAAACCATTCCGAATAAGCTTGTTGGAAAACTAAAAAATTGCTAGTCCTGGTTTCGCCACTAGTGCGAATGATAATGTCGGGAGAATTTTTAAGATATAAATGGTCATTGATGAGATCCGTGTCGATATCGAAAATATTGATTATATTTTTCTTTACTTTTTCGGCAATTTCTTTTACCGCCTCTACAATTTCTTCTTGTCCGCCATAACCGAGAGCAAAATTTACAACATGGTTTTTGTATTTTTTTGTTTTGTTATCAAGTTTTGTAATAATATTTTGCAGACTTTTAGGCAGCATCGAAAAATTACCAATATGCTTGATTCTTACTTGGTGTTTAACAATATCCGGATCATTATAAATTTTCTTGAACGTATTTTCAAATATTTTTAATAAAAAATATACCTCCTTTTTATCTCTTTGGAAGTTTTGTAACGAAAATACATACAAAGTCATTTCTTTAATATCTAAATTAATTATCCAATTTTTAATGTCCTGCCATTTGTTAGCTCCTTCCTGATGACCTTCCCAAGGCTTAAGGCATCTTTCTTTTGCCCATCGGCGATTGCCGTCAAGAATAATGGCAATGTGTTTTGGATAATTTTTGGCTGGATTATTTTTCATCATTTTTTTGATTAAAATTGGAATTATAAATTAAAAATTAATGCGTTATCCTCTTCCAATTAATGCTATTGCCAAACCGATTATTGCAGAAATTGCAGAAATAATCCAGAATCTTTGCACAATTTTTGTTTCCGCCCAGCCAAGCGCCTGAAAATGATGATGAATAGGTGCCGATAAGAATACTTTTTTGCCAAAATATTGTTTGGCAAAAATCTGTACAATCGTGGAAATAAATTCAAGCACTAGCACAAAAGCAATAATTGGCAACACAACTACTGAATTAGTTAAGAATGCCACTACTGCCAATGTCATTCCTAGCGCAAAAGAACCAGTATCACCCATAAAAAACCTGGCTGGATATATATTAAACCATAGAAATGCCAAAATTGCTCCAGCCAATGTTCCACAAAATGCCGCCAACATCGGATGATTTTGCACTAAAGCAATTATTGCATAAGCTGTAAAACACAAACTCATCACTCCGCCTAAAAGCCCATCTAATCCATCTGTTTGATTGGAAGAAAAAGAAGTGGCAACCAAAACTGCAATAAAAATCGGAATATACCACCAACCTATTTCAATATTGTACGGCAATCCAAATAAATTTCCCGCTGGAATATGAATAAAATTAAAACCAAGCTTATAATAAAACCACCATGCGCCTATTGCAGCAACTAGTATATATATGATTAATTTTGTTCTAAATCTCAATCCGCCTTTATTCGGTCCGATTCCTCGTGAATTTAACAAATCGTCAATTGCTCCTATTGCTCCTGCGGCAACTAAAGTAAAAAGCGGCAAATACGTTTCGGCGCGATTCAGATTAAATAATAATGTTAATATTGCAGTTACCAATAAAAATAAAAGTCCGCCCATAATCGGAGTATTGGTTTTATCTTTATGATATTTATAAAAAATCGGCGCTTTTGTTTTGTTGTCAAATCCCATTTGGCGAATTTTTTTTCCTAATTTATGCCTGTATAAAAAATTAGTAAACACCGGAGTTATTAAAATACCCAAAGCAAAAGCAATGCCGGTTAGTAGAAAAATCTTGATTAAGCTTTCGATATTTATTATTAAAATTTCGTTCATTGCATTTTCCTCTCTTAATCTTTTAATTTATTAGTAAATTAACAACCTTTTCCATTTTAATCGCACGTGAGCCTTTTACTAAAATTATACAATTTTTTAAATGCTGGTTTTTAAGATAATCAACTAAATCGCTGGAATGTAAAAAATTATTTACTCCATTAGTTGTTATCGCAAATTCTCCGCCAACTGTATAAATTATTTTTACGCTTTTTTTAGCCAATGTTAGAATTTCTTTATGAAATTTTTGTGAATCTTGACCGAGTTCCCGCATATCACCAAAACAGATAATTTTTCTTTTAGCTTTATATTTTATTGCCAAACCATTAAATTTCTTAATAGCCATTTTCATACTCAAAGGATTGGCATTATAAGTATCATCAATAATAATATTTTGATTTTTTGCCATAATAATTTTTCCTCTGCCAAAAGGTGGTTCAAGCTTTTCCAATATTTTCTTGATTTTATCTTCAGAAATATTAAATATTTTTCCCACTGCCATTGCCGCATTGCTGGCAGAATCCAAATCATTGCCATGATAAAAAACTTTTTGATAAAAAATTTTAGGCGCAAAATTATATATGTATTTATTGTCTTTGTTTAAAATTGCTATTCCTTCAGGTTCCATATTTTGCGCTAAACTCATTTTTTCATAAATAATATTTTTCATTGACTTAAATTTTTCCAAATGCGCCGGCCCAATATTAGTAATTACTGCAATTTCTGGTCTGGCAATATCGGTCAAATATTTAATATCTCCTGGTTTATCTGCAGCATATTCTAAAACTAAAATTTTCGGATATTTTTTTGTTATCATTATCAACAGGAATTTGATCATAAGATAAAAAAGCACAAACGGCCATTGCCAGCTTGTCGGAACATGAGAGTAACCCAAGATTGCCAAAGGAACACCTAGCTCATTATTCAAATTGCCGGTTGATTTAATTACCGATTTGCCGAATTTGCTCACCAACACCAAAAAAATTGCCTCTTTGGCAGAAGTTTTTCCGGCACTTCCGGTAATAGCTATCACTTTTGGCTGAAATTTATGAATAATAGGAATTGCCAAGCTTCTTAAAATTTTGGCTAGAATATTATACATGATGATAAATTTTCAATGACCACTAAAATATCAATTTTTATCTAATAATGCAAGAATTTTACTGATTTTCCGTAGGTTTAATTTCCGCATAATTCAATAGCCAACTGGCAATTTTAGAAAAATATGGCGCAATCGTGCTTGAAGCGAAATTAAATTTTTTAGGTCGATTAAGAATAATAAGCACCACATATTTCGGATCATTAGCCGGCAAAAATCCGGCAAATGAATGAATCGTGTCAGTTTCTTCATATCCGCCATCTGATTTAGGAATTTGCGCCGTACCGGTTTTACCAGCAACTTTGTAACCTGCTACTTTTCCTTGCAAATCATAACCATTATCGACAACAGAAACTAACATATCTTTTACTTTATTTGCCGTTTCGCGACTTACAACTTCTTCAATTTGTTTTGGTTGAGTTTCAACTACATCTCCATTATCTTTAACAATCTTATCAACAATATATGGTTTCATCAGTTTTCCTTCGTTGGCAATAGCTTGATAAGCCATAACCATTTGCAATGGCGTCACGGAAACTCCCTGGCCAAAAGCCATTGTTGCGCGACTAATATCCCGCCAATCATCAATGGCAAGTAAATTGCCCGCTGCCTCCCCGTCAAGATCAATGTCGGTTATCTTTCCAAAACCGTATTTTTCAAAATATTTTCTCATTTCAGAAAAATCTAATTTTTGACTAACCCAAACCATTGCCACATTATCGGAATTTTCCAACACTTTAGTCATGGTTTCTTTGCCAAAAGTACGAAACATGGCATTTTGAATAGTATAACCTTGAACTGTTACCGAACCGCCAAAAATATCTTCGGTATCTGGTTGAACTTTTCCTGAATCAATCGCCATACTCATTACAATCGGTTTCATAATCGAACCAGGTTCATATTCATTAGATATTATCGGGTTGGTAAAATAATCAGGATGATCTTTGGCAGTATCAAAATAACTATTGGGATTATAATCAGGATTCGAAGCCATTGCCATTATCTTGCCTGTTTTTGCTTCGACAATAATAATTGAACCACGGTCTGCCTTCATTTCGCTCATATTTTTATTAAGATATTGCATGGCCATGTATTGAATATTTCTATCGATTGTCAGATATAAATTATCACCATTTTGAGGATTAATTTTATTTTCTTCGGAAATAAACCTTCCAAAAATATCTTTTTCACCAACTATCTCACCGCTTTTACCAGTTAGATTATTATTATAATATCCTTCTACTCCATATCGCCCGACATTTTCCGCATCCAAAAATCCAACGATTTGACTAGCGAGATTATCTTCAGGATACAAACGATCTTTTTCCGCCATAATCATAACTCCATCAAGCTTTAATCCAAGAATATTCGCCACAGTTTCTTTGGATTGTTTCTTGGCAATCGGCGGAATATACGGTTTATCATTATTTATCGCGTCAAATAATTCTTTTTCGTCAATATTAAGAATCTTTGCTAATTGTTGAGCTGTACTAGTTTTATCTTTGATATTTTTCGGCACTACCAAAACTTGGTATTTATCTTCATTGGTGGCCATTGGATAATAACCGCCATAACTATTTTTATCAGAAAAATAAATTAGTCCACGACTGGATGGCAGTTGCTTTTCAATTATATATTGGTCTTTTGCCATTGCCAGATAATTTTTGTGTTCCAATACACTTTTAGAAAAAAGCTCATAGGAACAAAAAAATGTTAAAAAAATCGCTCCCCAAATCAAAAAAGAAATTCTTTTTTCATCGGAAGAATTTCTTTTGCCTAAATTACTATTAGTATTAAACATACAATTATGAATTTACTCTTCAATATATTCAATATGATTGGTTTCGATAAATTCTTTTTCTTCATCTTTTTTGTCTTTATTAACATCAATATTCTTTAGCGCCTGAAGACGAACTGCATCAACTTCCAATCTCTGATTTTCCCGTTCCAAATCTTGTTTAATCTGTTCTGATTCCCGCAATTTATAATTTTGCATGGCTCCCTGTGTTGATTGAGCTAAATATAAAATACAAAGCGCTGCCACGATAATAATGGTGATAAACCGCAATGTCAACGGTCCAAAAGAAATCTGTGGGCTGATAGTTCTCTTACGCATTGGGTTTTGATTGATGTTGTTGGTAATAAGCATATATTTTTATTAGTTAATTTATATTATTTCTACGGCGCGAAGTTTAGCGCTTCTTGATTTGGGATTTTGAATAATTTCTTCGCGTGATGCACAAATAGGTTTTGCTGTTAAAATATTTACTTTGCCTAATTTCTTATATTCTCTAAATATATTTTTAACGATTCTATCTTCGCCAGAATGAAAACTTATCACTACAATTCGTCCACCCTTATTAATAATATTTGCGGCCGCCAGCAAAGATTTCTGCAAATTTTCCAATTCCTGATTTACAAAAATTCTTAATGCTTGAAAAACAGGAGCTAGAAACTTAGGATTTTTTGTTTTTAAAATGTCTATTAATTGAAACGTGGTACATATTTTTTCTTCTCTTCGAGCCTGTTCAATTCTTCTGGCGATTGACCAACTATTACGAACATCACCGTATTGATAAAGAATATCAGCGATGCGTTTGGCGGGAAATTTATTAATCAACTCATACGCAGATACCAGGTCTTGGTCTTGCGATAATCTCATATCCAATGGTTCGTCTTTAGTAAATGTTATGCCCACTCCGCTATCTTTGATTTGCCAAGTACTCATGCCCAAATCATATATAATTCCATTTGGATTGTTAAAATTATTTGTTTTAACAATATCCTTTAAATTACCGAAATTGTCACAAACAAAACTGCACTGCCGAAAATATTGATGTAAATTAGCTTTTGCAATATCGATGCTATGTGTACTTTTATCTATTAATAACATTTTTCCCTTTGGGCCAATTAAATCCAATACTTTCTTTGTATGTCCGCCTTCACCCAAAGTCGCATCGATATATTTTTTGCCTGTTTGAGGTTTTAAATATTCTAATACCTCTTTTGTCATTACCGGAATATGTTTCATAAATTACAATCTAAGAATTAAGTCAAACACCACATCTCCTCTCTCTTTATTTCATCACATATCCCCTATTTAGTATGAAAATGTGGTGTTTGATTTTTTTGTTTTCGCTCCGCCGTTGGCGGAGGTCCCTGCCCCTCCTATTCTGGAAACTGCGGAAGTTTTTGTTTTTGAAGAAATAAGGTAATATCCTGCGCGAATTTTTTTCTTCGCTAATTGCACAAATCTATTCGCGATATTCACATAAGAAATATTTGCGCAAAATACTACTTTATATCCCCAATTCTCCCAATTCTTCAACTATTTCACTTGAACTTTTTTCTGCTTTATCTTTAAATTCCGTCCATGATTTTGGATCCCATATTTCCAAGCGATTATAAAGTCCGGCAATAGTGGCATTTTTCCCTAAACTGGCATAATTTGTTAAATATTTCGGCAAATTAATACGGCCTTGTTTATCAATATCAACTTCCATGGCACCAGCTAACATTAATCTGGCAAAAGCTCGAGCATTGGCGCGCGATAATGGCAGATTGGCTAATTTTTCAGCAATTTTTTCCCATTCTTCTTTGGCATATAAAAACAAACATTTATCCAAACCTCGCGTTACCACCGCTCCACTAGAAAGTTTTGCCCGAAATTTTACCGGCACGGCAACTCTTCCTTTCTGATCAATTGAATGTTCGTATTCGCCAATAAACATTCTGAATCCTTATTTCTTTAATCTTATTGCTTTATACTTTTCCACTATTTAACCCACTTTTCCCCACTATTTTCCACATTTCACCATTAACGTTATTATACATACCACCTGTATGCAATGTCAATTAAAATTTGTGGATATTAAAGCACGAGACCTTAAGGTCTCGTGCTTATGCTAGAAGAAATTAATATTAAATAAAAATTAATTAACGATATATCATTTTAATTTTTCTTCTATAAAACACTTAATGTCTTTAATTTTTATTCTTTCTTGTTTCATACTATCACGATGACGAATAGTGACAGATTGATTTTTGGGAGTTTCAAAATCTACGGTTATACAAAATGGGGTACCAATTTCGTCTTGACGACGATAACGCCTGCCGATTGAACCGCCGTCATCATATTGGACAAACCAATATTCTTTAAGTTCGTTAAAAATTTCTTGAGCAATTTCCGGTAATTTTTCTTTTTTAACCAAAGGCATAATTGCAGCTTTTATCGGAGAAATTTTTGGATCAAGCCGCAGGAATACTTCACCTTCTTTATTCTCATCGTATGCGTCAATTAGGACTGCCAGCATCATTCTATCAACACCCATAGTTGGTTCAATTACAAAAGGATGATATCTTTTTGCGTTTTCCTCATCAAAATACGTTAAATCACGACCAGAAAATTTTTCATGTTGGCGCAGATCATAATCGGTCCGATTAGCTGTTCCTGTAAGTTCACTCCAGCCAAAAGTAAATTCATATTCTATATCAACAGTTCGCTTAGAATAATGCGATAAACTTTCTTTCGGATGTTCATAAAATCGCAATTTATTTTTATTAATTCCCAATTCGACAATAAATTTTTTCCATTCGGAAAGCCAATAAGTAAACCATTTTTCATCAGTCCCAGGTTTGACAAAATATTCTATTTCCATCTGTTCAAACTCGCGTGAACGAAAAAAGAAATTACCATAAGTAATTTCATTGCGGAATGCTTTTCCAATTTGCGCAATTCCAAAAGAAAGTTTTTTGCGTGAAATTTCTAAAATTTGTTTAAAGTCAGTAAACATTGATTGGGCTGTTTCCGGCCGTAAATATGTAATGCTTGAAGTATCTTCCGCTGGACCAATGTGGGTTTGGAACATCATATTGAAATTTCTGGGGTTAGTAAATTCAACTTTGCCGCAATTTGGACATTGATTTTTTTTCTTTGCTTTGCCTTCCCCAACATATCTGCCATCAATCAGATGATCTTCACGATATCTGGAATGACAATTTCTGCACTCAACCAAAGGATCGGTAAAACTCTCAATATGTCCCGATGCTTTCCATACAGTCGGATTCATAATTATCGAACCATCAAGACCGACAATATCATTACGATGCTGTACAAATTTTTTCCACCATAGATTTTTGATATTGTTTTTAAGAAGCACGCCCATTGGACCGAAATCCCAAACTCCGCCTACGCCTCCGTAAATCTCTGAACTAGGAAATACAAAACCACGACGCTTGCAAAGCGAAACTATTTTTTCCATCAAATTATCTTTTGCATTATCCTTTGTCATATTTTTATGTTACATGATTTAAAATATTAATTCCATTTTAAAAGATAAATTTTGTCTGAAGTCGTGTTTGCCAAAGTTTGCAATAAATATTTAAAAATTCCTTTATCTTTAGTGCAGAAAAATTTATATTCAGGCGCAAGATTATTTAAAGTAAGCTGATTATTATTTTTTAAGATTCTTGCAATTTGTCTTGCCACAGCTCCGTTAGAATCAAGGATTTTTATTTTTCCCCCAGTAGTTTTCTCGATTTGATCACGTAAAAATGGAAAATGAGTACATCCTAGAATTATCACATCAACACCATTAAAAACCAGCGAACCAACATTTCTTTTTACTTTTTTTTCAATATCTTGATCTTTAAGATGATAAATTTTTTCCACCGCTTCCACGAGTTCACCTGCTTCACGAAAATACATTCGAAAACCTTTTTCTGGCGGACAAAATTCTTTTATTAATCCTTTTAAATAATCAGAATTTAAAGTGGTCTTTGTTGCCAATAATCCGATTCGCTTATTTTTGGATATTTCTGCTGCGGTTTTTACTACTGGAATTACACCAACAATTGGGATACCGGGAAACTCGCTGCGAAGATAATTTAGCGCTGAAACACTAGCAGTATTGCAAGCCACAACAATTATTTTTGCTCCTTGCTCAATTAAAAATTCCGTATTTTTTTTACAAATTTCCTTGATACTTTCTTGCGTTTTCTTGCCATAAGGACAATTTGCAGTATCAGCTAGATACAAAATACTTTCAGAAGGCAAAAGCTTTTTTATTTCGTTAAATATTCCGAGTCCTCCGACTCCTGAATCAAAAATTCCGATGTAATTCATGGATTTTTTTTATTCGTTTATATAAATTCTTTCAATATGCTCAGGGATTCTAGTGGTAATTTCGTAATTAATTGTATTTAATTTTGCGGCAATTTCTTCAACTGTAATTTCTTCTTGTCCATCTCTGCCGATTATAACTGCTTCATCTAATAATCGCAAATTGCGCGCCGGTATTTTAGAAACATCAACCACTGTCATATTCATACAAATTCTTCCAACAATCGGGCAACGGATGCCGGAAATTAATACTTCACCGCAACCAGATGAATCCTTACTTTTTTTCGACGAACATGATAATCCTCGAGCAATTCCCTCGAAATAACCAACTGGTAAGATGGCGATTCTCATTGGTTTGGTGATTCTAAAACTTGCGCCATATCCAATATATCCGCTTTTCACTTCTTTAATTTCTACCACTCGAGTTTTATAAGATAATATCGGTCTTAAAAAAGGTTTTGGTATATCAGGAGGCGCATCGGCAAAAAAACTTTTTCGATTTTCTTCCGATGGCCAAAGCCCATAACCGGCAATACCCATTCGCACCATATCAAAATGCGATTCGGGAAAAATAAATGCCGCACTTGATGCCGCTACATGTTTGATGGGAATTTCAATATTATTTTTGGCCAGATTCCTAATAACCTCGCCAAACATTTTAAATTGTCCCGCAGTATAATCCATATTGCTTTCTTCCACTGCCGCCAAATGTGTATAAAGACCAACAATTTCAATTTTTTTGTACTTGTTTAATTCTTTAAAAATATTCAATATACCCGCAGGACTAATTCCCATTCTATTCAAACCAGTATCCACTTTAAAATGCACTTTAAGTTTACCTAAGAATTTTTGTCTGATCAACGCCACTGCATAATCTGGACTAATAATAGGTATATCAATATAATTTGCTGCTGCTTCCGGTATTCTTTCAATCGGCACATATCCTAAAACCATTATTGGTTTAATTATCTTTTCTTGACGCAAAATAAGAGCTTCTTCTATATTCGCCACCCCTAAATATTCCGCGCCATTAAAAACTGCCTGCTTTGCAAAAGGCACTAAACCATGTCCATAAGCATTAGATTTAACCACAACCATTAACCTAGTTTTAGGATCAAGTATGGATTTAATATTGCCAATATTATAAGCAATATTTTTCTTATTTATTTCTAACCAATATAATTTATTAGTCATATATTTTTATATCAGTTTAGCAGAGAAGGTCTATAAATTACAAGAAGCTAGCACTTTTTAAATCTTTTCCCAACACGTCAAATCTTATTGCTTGGATACATTGCTGAAGTTTGGAAACATTATCTCTGCTTAAATTAATTTTAGATAAAAAATTCAAATCATATTTTTTGATCAATCGTAATAATTTTATCATCCCAGGACCAATGTTAAATTGCCCAATATTTTTTTTATCACATTTCAAACAAACAATACCCCCTTCTTGATAATCGAATAAATGACTTTTTTCTTCTAAGATTTTGCCGCAAATTACACACTTTTCCACTTCTGGCCCATGTCCCATTTCACAAAATATTTTCAGTTCGAAATAATTGATAATTTTAAGATAATTTTTTTCATTGATTTTATTTAAAACTTCGACCAAAAGATTAAAAATATTTTTATTTTGATATTTTTCCGGAGTGGCTTTATAAATTAGCTCAGCGATATAATAAGCAGCATAAATTGTATTTTTAGCATTACGAATATTGGCAAATCTCTCTTTCATCTGCGCGCTGGTAATAATATCAATATTTTTTCCTTCAGTAATTACAAAATTAGTTAAATAAAATAATTCCAAATGCCCAGAGAGTTTAGATAATATTTTTCTTACGCCTTTGGCAATTACTTTGATTTGGCCAAAATCATAGCTATAAATTGTAAGCAGTTTATCTGTTTCCATAAAATTTTGGCGTTTTAAAATTATACCTTGGGTTTTATATTGTTTCATTATATTTTTATCTTTGCTTGCTATAAAGTTACTATTTAATTATATTGGTCTTTATGGAATAAAAAAAGGGTCTAACTACACAAGCCGACCCTTTAGCAATATCTTCCAAAGATGTTATTTTATTTTGGGCTTTTTCTTTTTCCCAGGTTTCTGCTCTTGAGCATTCGCTCGATCTCGAAATTCTCGAAGTTTCTTTTCTGTTTGCTCTTTTTGAGCAATGTTATATTTTCTGATAGCTTCTTCTATTTCTTTGTCTCTCTCACCTACTGCGCATACGATCACCATTTTACCACGCTCCTTTGAAAATTTTTTGTTAAAATTAATGGTCGTCCCCTTTTTTTAAAAAATCTCCCGCGAGCCGGGAGATTTTTTATAATTTTTATTTTATCTTGTAAATTATGATTTTTTCTCCCAACTCAAATTTGATTTATAGTAAATAAACCAATAATAATCAAATGAGTTGTGGAAATTTTTTTATTCATAATTATTTTAATAATAACAACAAATTATTTTTTTGTCAAAAATATTTTATTCGCCAAATTATATTGTTCAGGAGTATTAATACCAAACCATTCGTTTTTAGGAATCTTAAATCCAATAACTTTTTCATTTTGTTCAATTGCAATTTTGATTAAATCCGGCAAATAATATTCACCTTTAGGAATATGTTTTTCGAGTTTATTGATATTTTTTCTTATCCAGGAAATATCAAATAAATAACCAGCAGTATTAACAAGTTTATATTTTTGATAATATTCAGGAATCAATTCTTCTTTTTCAATTACTTTAACAATATTTCCTTTTTCGTCCTGAACTACTCGGCCAACTGTTTTATCATTGCTGGTTGTCACCATAAAACTGATCACGGCTTTATTTTTCAAAAAATCCAATATGAATTTATTTAATGTTTCTTCTGTATAAAAAGCCGAATCATCACCCATGAAAATCATTAGGCTTTGATAATTATTATTAATATTTTTTAATATAACCTTTGCAGCATGTCCTGTTCCCAATCTTTTTGTCTGTAAAATATAATTGCAGGAATTATTAAAATAATTTTTAATTTGTTCGGATTTGTGTCCGATAACAATAAAAGGTTTTGTAAAACCAATTTTTTTCAGTCTTTCAAGAATATAAGAACACATTGGACGAGCGCCCAAGGTTAGCATTACTTTAGTTTTGTTTTTATTGACTTCGCGAATTCTTGTGCCTTTGCCTGCCGCCAGCACAACCGGACAAATTTTAGATAAAATATTTTTTTTGATCATAGTTTTTTATTCAACAATATCATTGCGTGCATTATTTCTGACATCTTGGACACCAGTAGGTGCCGCGGCCGCCAAGCATAAATTTTTCTACTTTTCCGCCGCAACCCTTGGGGCAAGGCTCGCCTTCGCGGCCATAAACCCAAAGCTTGGAAAAATACTCACCCTGTTTGCCTTCAAGTGTCACATAAGCATCAGCAGAAGTGCCCTTGTATTTAATGGCAAGCGGCAAAACTTCTTTTATAGCATCGAATATATTTTTAAAATCTTTATCGTTTAGCGTCTCGATTTTTCGGTCTGGGCGAATTCCCGCTCGAAAGCAAACTTCCGCGGCATAGATATTTCCCAACCCTGCCACCACACTCTGATCCATCAATGTTGGTTTGATTTTTAAACGATTATGCGAGCGTAAATTTTCTTTCAGTGTTTCGAGCGTAAAATTTTTGTCAAAAGGCTCAGGGCCAAACTTTTCCAGTTCTTTGTTTAATTCTACATCATTCATAATTTTTATCCAACCAAACTGGCGTAAATCGTTATAATATAATGTTGAGCCGTCGGATAAATCGAAAGTGATATGTGTATATTGATTAGGAACCGGCGTTTCAAATGGCGGAATCGGATGTCCTCCGCCAAACTGTCCACGCTTATCAGCGTAAATCAGCTGCCCAGTCATTTTCAAATGAATTAATAAATATTTTTTCTCGGGGACACCTCCGAGGTGTCTTGAAGAAAGATCAATAATTATCATCTTGGCCCTG
>Ga0265297_10002374_pt1 | contig 38580 bp, 39 predicted proteins | sample Munlanlwell13791_FD_192502 | JGI IMG/M metagenome (GOLD analysis project Ga0265297, IMG submission 192502) | Leachate microbial communities from a municipal landfill in Southern Ontario, Canada - Leachate well 137-91 | ecosystem: Engineered > Solid waste > Landfill > Unclassified | place...
GTCAATACGATCAAGGCGGCGTTTGAGGCGGTTAAAAAATATCCTGACCACTTGGTCTGTGTAGGCATCAATCCGACCCGTCCCGACACCGGTTTGGGCTATATCAAAATGGGCGCGCAAAAAGATGAATTTTTGGGCGAGAGTGTTTTTAAGGTCAGCGAATTTGCCGAGAAGCCGGATCTCAAAACGGCCGAAAAATATCTGCAGAGCTGGCAGTATCTGTGGAACGGCGCCTATTATTTTTTCAAGGCGTCAACCCTCGAGGAATGGGTGAAAAAATATACTCCCCAAACCCATCGTCGCTTGATGCAAGTGACTAAAATTATTAGTGAAAATAAAAACGGCACGGCCAAAACGGAGGCGAAAAAACTCTTTGATTCGATTAAAGACGAGCAGTTCGAAAACGCCATTATCGAACAAAAAGATTTCAAGAAAGTGCTGGTGATTCCGGCCGAACTCGGATGGTCTGATATCGGTAACTGGGGGACGTTACTTGATGTTTTATCCGAAGCGCACGGCTCAACGATGATTTCGCGCGGATATCATATTGATGTTAATTCAAGCGGATGCTTGGTGTATGGCAATGATAAGATGATTGCTACGCTCGGCTTGAAAGATGTCATTGTCATTGACACGCCGGATGTGTTTTTCATTGCCGATAAAAACAAAGCGCAGGATGTTAAGTTATTGCTGGATAAATTAAAAGCGGAAGGCAAGCACCTTTATCTTTAAGTTAAAACTTAAAAGTAAAAAGTTAAAAGTTCGGGAAAATAAACGAGGGAAAAAATGCAGATCGATCCAAAGATATTTCGGGCCTATGATGTGCGCGGGACGTATCCAGACCAAATAAACGAAGAAGTCGCTACGATTATTGCAAAAGCATTTGCGCAAAAAATAAAGCCGAAAAAAGTCGTGGTGGGGCAAGATTTGCGCGAAGCGAGCTCGAAAATGAAGGGGTCAGTTATCGAGGCGCTTCTTGAAATTGGGGTTGATGTCGATGATGCTGGCAAGATGACCAATCCAATGATTGGGTATGCCAACTTCAATTACGGCTATGACGGGGCGATTATTCTCTCGGCTTCGCACAATCCGATTGGTTATGGCGGAATGAAAATGACCAAAAAGAATGCGATTACGGTGGCGGGGGATGATCAGGAGCTAGTGGCGCTCGTACAAAAAAATGATTTTGAAAATGCGCCCGAACCGGGTCAACTTACAAAAAAAGACATTGTTGATGATTATGTTGCGTTTGTGCGCTCGCTTGTTGAGATCGACAAGTTGGTGCCAAAAAAGATCTTGTTTGATCCGACTTTTGGTTCGGTCTGCCTAATTTTAAATAAGGTACTCGCTGGTTTGCCGGTTGAAAAAGTAAGTTTGCATGACCGCCCCGATAAACAATTTGGCGGTTTGCCGGAACCAAATCCGCTTAACTCGGAGATAAAAAAAGAGGCCGTCGCGCTATCGCAACAAGAAAAACCAGACTTTTCGGTCTTGTGGGACGGCGATGGCGACAGGGTGTTTTTCTTGGATGAAAATGGTGAATTTATCAATGCGCCCTACATTACTGCCTTATTGGTAAATTACGCGGTGCGGGAAAAGCCGGGCCAGTCGATCGTTTGCGACAAGAGAATCATTTGGCCGATTCAAAAAGCGTGTGATCAAAATAAAGTGGAGCTAATTAAATCAAAATCCGGCTATCGCTTCATCAAAGAGGCGATGAGGAATAATAAGTCGTCGTTTGGCGCGGAGATGACCGCCCATTATTTTTTTGAGGACACTAAGTATATGGACAATGGCGTGATCCCCTTTCTGATGGTTTGGCAGATGGTCTCCGAGTCCGGCCAGACATTATCGCAGTTGGTAGCGCCGTACCAACAGGGTCACTTTATGATTGATGAAATTAAGTTTCAGATTGAAGATTTAGGCGAAATAAACCAAAAGCTGAAAGAAAAATATGCCGATGGTAAAATAGACGAGGAGGACGGAGTAACGGTCGAATACGAAAATTGGCGGTTTAATTTCCGCGGTTCCAACACCGAGCCAGTGGCGAAGCTTAATTTAGAGGCGAAAGACAAGGCGCTTTTAGACGAGAGGTTCGAAGAAGTAAAACAAATAATTGAGGGTTAAGTGGGTAAAATTAAAGTTTTTGTTGATTTAGACGATACGTTGATTGATACGGCGGAAATTAAGCGCGGGATGTTTGGAGCGGTCGCAAATCTCGGTGTGATGGCCGAAGAGGTGGAGAGCAGGTATAGAAAATTGCGTGATACTCAACCCTTTACAATTGATGGATTTGTGGCGGTGTTATCCGATCTCAAAGATCAAGGCGCGGTGCGTGAAGCGCTTGAGGATTATTTTGCTAATTTAAGTCCGGCTATGATAGAGGGGAGAATGGAATGGCTTGATGCTCAATATCCGCCCGACCGCTTTGAACGGATTTTATATACTTACGGCAATCCGGAATTTCAAGAAACGAAAGTGAAGGGCTTGGGTCTGGAGGGGAAATTCGACCGTATTTTGTATATTGAAGGCGATAAAGCAGAGGCCTTGAGCGAGTATGTCGGAGAAGATGAAATTTTTATATTTATTGACGATAAAGAAAATGTATTGGAACAAGTCGGAGAGCATTTTCCCCACGCTGAAATTTATCATGTCAAAGAACACAATGAAGATCCGGAAATTTATGTGCCTGTGCCTGCAGAGCCCGGAAGCGAGCCGGATTTAAGACGCAGTTAGTGAGTTTGTAAAAATGAAAGATATCAAAAAAAAGGAGTTATAATGTCTAAAATTTTAGTAACCCCACACCATTGCTTACTGCAAAAGGGACTACGTCCTCTACTTGCAGTGCGCAAGGTGTCGGGGTGTACAGATGATAAAACATATAAAGATAAATTAAAGTTAGATTTATGCGGAGGTTATCGTGGCTAAAATATTGGTGACCGGCGGAGCGGGATTTATCGGCAGTAATTTCGCAAATGCGATGGCGGAGCAAAACCACGAGGTGGTGGCGTTTGATAATTTGTCGCTCGGGGTTGAAGCAAATTTGTCCGACAAAGTAAAGTTTGTGAAAGGCGATGTCAATAAAAAAGAAGATCTAGAATCGGCCCTTCGACAAGCTCAGGGTAAACTGGGCGAAAGCTTTGATTATATCGTGCATCTGGCCGCATCATCATCTGCGCCGATGTTTGCGGACGATATGTATTGGGCGTATCAAAACAATGTCTGCGGACACATCAGGGTGATGCAATTTGCCAAATCAATCGGAGTTAAAAAACTGTTATTTGCTTCGACCAGCTCGATCTACGGCAATAATCCGACTCCCTTGACAGAGGATCAGGAAGTGGTGCCACCCAATCATTATTCGGTCACAAAATTTGCGCAAGAAGGCGCCTCGCGGGTTTTTTCCAAAGCGGAAAATATGGAAATTATCGCCTTTCGCTTTATGTCCGTCTATGGCATCAACGAAGATCATAAAAAAACTTTTGCCAATTTGGCGAGCCAATTCACTTGGGATATTCTAAGTGGCAAACAACCCGAGCTTTATGGCGACGGGGAGCAAAAGCGCGATTTTACCAACGTCAAAGATGTGGTGCAGGGGATCGAATTGGCGATGAATACCGATAAAAAATATGGCTTTACGATATTTAATATCGGTACCAATAAAGCCATTACTTTAATCGAGCTGGTGGAAATAATTAACAAAGTGGCAGGAACTGACGTGCAGCCAAAGTTGGTGGAAAATCCGGTGCGGGAAGGATATGTCAGGACCCAGCTGGCCGATATCAATAAAATTTCAAACGAACTTGGCTTTAAGCCGGCGGTCGAACTCGAGGATGGTCTGCAAGAAATTGTTGATCGTTTGCGTCATAAAAAATAGAGACGGCTTTTTGGCCCTTGAGTAATGGCGCTATTTTTGCCATATTGTAATTAACTGATGAAGAAAAATTTAGTGGCGGGGGTGAGCTTGGGCTTCTCGGGCATCGAAGCCGTTATTTGTAATGAAGATTTTGAAATCATTCACAGAGTGTCCAGACCCCACCCGGGCAAACTCGGGAAAGAATCGCTGGTGGCAAAAATATCAAAAGCATTAAGTTCGCTAAAGGATTTTCACCTTGCCTATGCGGTTGGGATCGCTCTGCCGGCCGTTTTTGACTCGGATAATAAAATGGTGCTGGAATCAGAAGTTGAGGAAATTATCGGCCAAAATATTTATCAGCTTTTCGCACGCCGCATTGATCCGCCGATCTATTTGTTTCGCCGCAGTTTCTGCTCGCTTCTCGCGGAGCAGGCCTTTGGCGTGGCCAAAAATTTAAAAAATGCAGTCATGGTCGAGATCGGCCGAGATATTTCTGCTTCAATTTTGATCGGCGGGAGGATTTATCGCGGACATCGTAATGCGGCCGGGCGTATTGCCGAGACAATTGTTGATGTCACGCGGGAAAAGCGCAGCAACTCCGGCAGTTTTCGTTCACTGGTGACGGGCGAGGGAATCGAGGCCTTAACCGGCCAGTCGATTTATGAAATTTTAAAAAATAATCCGCAGAGCGGGGCGGTCACAAAGCAAATTGTCAAAGATTTAAAAGAAAGTTTGATGACCGGACTTCACAATATTAAATTAATTATGGATCCGGAAATGTTTGTGGTAACCGGCGATATTTTGGAAAACTATAAATTGTTTGAGGAGGTCTTGCGCGACCTCAAAGTGCCGACCGTCAGATCCCAGCTCGACCGCACCGGCCCTCCGCTGGGCGCGGCGATTGGCGCTTACAATCAATTTCAAAAAAGGAGAGTATGATCGGTTTTGTTAAGGGCAAGGTCGAGCATTTAGGAAAAAATTATGTCATTGTTGGCATCGGCGCAATTGGTTATAAAATATATTCGCTTGAGAGTTATAAGAAAGGCGAGGCGGTGCAGGTTTTTACCTACCAATATGTCAAGGAGGATGCGCTCGATTTGTACGGTTTTAAAAAAATAACGGATTTGGAAACATTTGAGTTGATGCTGTCTGTCAATGGAGTCGGGCCGAAAATGGCGATGAATTTGGTCGTCAATTTGGGCAAGGAAAAAATCATTGCTGCGATTTCCAACGCGGACACTTCGGCCTTCCGCACCGTGTCCGGAGTTGGGCAGAAATTGGCCGGAAAAATTATCGTCGAGCTCAAAAATAAAATTGCGAAGGGGGATTTGCCGGGGAGCTTTTTTGAGGGTGGTGACGAAGTCGTCGAGGCCTTGAAAACTTTTGGGCTGGAGAGGGGAGAGGTGATGGGGATTCTGCGCGACTTGCCGAAAAATATTAGTTCGACCGAAGATAAAATCAAATTTGTGCTAAAAAATGTCAAAAAAAAGCGTTAAGTCGCTTGCCGATTCGGTTGAAAAAATTCCGTTTGTGGGCAAACAAAAAGCGGCGGCGTTCGACCGTCTGGGGATTAAATCGGTTGAGGATTTATTGGGCTTTATCCCCCGCGCCCTCGCGGATTTTTCTGTGCCGCGGCGGATCTCGCAACTGACGCAAACAAGTGGCAAATCCCCTATTTTGGCGAGTGTTTCGCAAATCAAAGGTGGCCGGACATTCCGCCGCGGCATGTCGATTACGCGAGCCCTGCTCTCCGATCAAAGCGGATCAATCGAAGCGGTGTGGTTTAACCAGCCGTATTTAAAAAAAACTTTATTAAGCGACAAAAAATATTTATTTTGGGGCGAAGCTCGACGCGATAAATATTCACAACGAATCGTTTTTTCCAATCCGGAATTTTTTCCTCGTCCCGGAATATATCCGATTTATCCGCAGACCCGAGGTTTGACCAGCCGTCAGATTTCAAGGGTAATAAAAAATGCTTTGGAAGCGGGGTATCGGGCAGACGAGTATCTGAGCGAGCGGTTAATAAAACAAGCCAAGTTGGCGGAAATGACGGAAGCGCTCGAGGGTCTTCACTTCCCCCGCTCGGTGGATGAATTTAAGCGCTTCAAAAACAGAATAATTTTCAATAAACTTTTAGAGCTGATTTTAGCTAATAAAATAATCAAGGCAGATGCTAAAACGCTTCGAGCAAATAAAATCGATATCAATCGCTGGCAAAATAAAATTGACGAATTTATCGCGGGACTACCGTTTTCTTTAACGCGCGATCAATTCTCGGCCATCGGCGATATTATGAGCGATTATCAAAAAGGCGTGGCGATGAACCGGCTGGTGCAGGGTGATGTCGGATCCGGCAAAACAATCGTGGCTCTGGCGGTGTGTCTGCCGGTTGTTTGGTCGGGACAAAAAGCGGTCTGGTTAGCGCCGACTCAAGTATTGGCGAGCCAGCATTATCAAAATATCAGTGCAATGGTCGGCGATAAAATTACGCTGGCGCTACAAACCGCCGGTGTTAAGCGCGGCGATATTCACAAAGCCGATTTAATCATTGGCACCCACGCGTTACTTGAAAAAAAAGTTGCAATAAAAAAACTCGGACTGGTTATAGTTGACGAACAGCACCGCTTTGGAGTAAAGCAAAGGGAAAAGCTTAAAATCAGCGCGCAAAAAAACTATCCCCATTTTTTGTCGCTCACGGCCACGCCGATTCCGCGCACGCTCTCGCATATTATTTTTGGCAATTGCGATATTTCTATTATCGCAACGAAACCGCCCGGCCGGCAAACGATAAAAACTTATATTGTGCCGGAAAGTAAGCGCGAGAAATCATACGAGTTTATCAGGCGCTTAGTTGGCTTGGGGCAAAAAGTATTTATCATCTGTCCGGCCATTGGCAATGAATTTGATTTGGAAATTGATAAAAAGGCGGTCACGCATGAAGTCGAACGAGTGAAAAATACTGCCCTTGGGGACTGTCAGGTTTTGGCGTTGCACGGGCAGATGAAGGCCAAAGAAAAAAGTGAGATTTTTGAAAAATTTGCTCACGGGGGCGGGGAGGTCCTAGTTTCAACCAGCGTGGTCGAAGTCGGAGTGGATGTGCCGAAAGCGACGGTTATGGTAGTTGAAGACGCCCACGCGTTTGGCTTGGCCCAATTGCATCAATTCAGAGGCAGAGTGGGAAGGCGCGAGTTGCAATCGTATTGTTTTTGTTTCAGCCAGAATTTAGACAACCCCAAAACGAAAATGCGTCTTGGCGCGTTTGTGCGATATGACGACGGATTTAAATTGGCCGAATACGATCTAAAACTGCGCGGTCCCGGCGCGCTGGTCGGCTTGGAGCAGTCGGGGTTTTCCGATATAAATCCGGCTTGGCTTATGAATGTTCATCTGCTTGCGCTGTCAAAAAAAATTGCCGACGAGAATTTTGCTGATTTAATTGACAATGAAATTTTGTATAATAAAGTCAAAGCAAATTTAAAAACGACGCATTTAGAATAAAATGAAAAAAGCGGATAAAAATCGGCCGGAGCGCAATAAACGAATTTATGAAAATGTCAAACTGGGATTTTTGCTATTTGCCTCAATCGGTATTATCGTGGGCAGTTATTTTTTATTTTGGCAGATCCAAAAGCAAAATGCGCCGGAGAATGTGGCGGATCAAAACAATGAAATGCGCTCGGAGATTGAGTCGCTCAATAATAAAATCGACGAGCTGAAAAATGCGCTAGTTAATGTGGAGACAAAAACGGAAACCAAGACCGAAGTTGAATCGGAAGTTGTCTCGAGCGGATCGGGAAAAGTTGCGGGCGAGAGTAGCGGGGCAGGCGGAAGTGAAATCTCCGGAAAAATCAATCTCAATACTGCCGGCGTTTCCGAGCTCGACGCTTTGCCGGGAATCGGGCCGGCCTACGCGCAAAGAATTATCGACTATCGCGAGTCAAACGGCGGTTTTGCCTCGATCGAAGATGTCCAAAACGTCAAAGGCATCGGACCGAAGACCTTTGAGAAAATGAAGGATTTGATTACGGTATGAAAAAAGTTATTTATAATAAATTAATTCGTGACCGTATTCCGGAAATTATTGCTGACAATGGTGCTTCGTGTAAAACAAGAACTCTAAATAAAGTAGAGTTTCAAGCTGAATTAAAAAAGAAGGTAGTTGAGGAAGCGACAGAACTGTCTTGTGCCAGAATAAAAAAGATCTTATTGACGAGCTATCCGATATTCAAGAATTGACAGATACGCTTCTCCTGTTGTATAATTCTTCGAGGTCTGAACTTAGGTCTTGGCAGCTGAAGAAGCGGAAAAAGCGTGGCGGTTTTGCCAAGAGATTATTTTTGGAATACACAGAAGGGTAGTCGGTATCTTTCGCCCGGGTGGTGAAATTGGTAGACACGCATGGTTTAGGACCATGTGCTCGCAAGAGCTTGTCGGTTCGACTCCGACCTCGGGCACCAACCCCGTCTTGACTACTGTTTCGCCTCCAATTAAACTATAATAAAGTAAGATTAAACAAAATAAGGGGAGGAGTATCATTATGGAAGAGCAAGTGGTAAAAAAAGGTATGTCCACCGGAGCGGTAATCGGGATTGCAGTATTGGTCGCCATTGTTTTTGGCGGTGGAGTGTATGCTTATGTTAATAACAAAGCGACAAAAGAGAAAAAAGATCTAAACGCCCAAATTACTGAATTACAAAGTCAGGTTTCAAGTGCAAAAACCGTAACCCCAAGCGCTTCGGCGAGTGCAACGGCTGATGAGACGGCGGATTGGAAAACTTATATGAATGATAAATATTCATACTCCATTAAATATCCTACAACAGGCTGGACAACCTATAATGACGATGAAAAAGTAGCTGATTCTCAAAGAGTTTCTTATCGTCTTGCTAACTATCAATTCAACTATGATCCTGGTTATTCGATAAAATCTGGGGAGGCTGTAATTTTTGTTAGTACTAACTCGACCAATCAGAGTCTGGCTCAAATCGTTAGTAGCTACGCCAAAAAAACAAAAAAGACAATAAATGGCGCAGAATTCTATTTGGTTGATAGGACTAATGAAAATTCTGACGAAGGTGGGCAGATTAATGATTTGGTCTATATCGCAGTCAAAAATGGAGTTGAATATACAATTCAATTGGTCCCGGCTTCTCCTGGGGCTTCCATAGTTAATACATTCAATCAAATCGCAAATACCTTCCAATTCACCAAATAGAATTTGACGGCAAGGTCCTAACCCCCTCAATACTTGCAGACCTCGGGGTAGGTCTGGTAAGATTTGAAATTGTTCTTGCCATTTGGCGGAACGGGCGCCAAGTCAACCTTCTCTGACATCACACAAATTGATATGATGAAAATCATTGTTAAGGCCAAGTGGAAGTGAGAATAGTTTGCTGGTGTTGTGGTACAATATACTGGTTGCATCTATAAAGGAGGATGGTGGATTTGAGCAAAAAGAAAATTTTTATCCTTCTGTCAACTCTGATTATTCTATTGCTTGGATTTGGATATTGGGGATATCAAACTGGTAGATTTAAAATTGGTGCCGATACTGACCAGCACAAAGATAGCTTAATAAATGAAGGGGAAATACAGGCCGAATTTCAGGATAATGAGTTTATTGTTAAATACAAACAGGACTCAACAAAAGGATTAGAAGCCGATTTAGCTGGTCTAGCCAAAATCAACATTAAATCATTTGAGCCCGTTTTTGGTAGGACTAAAGAAATTGCACCTCCCACCGAAGGTGACCTTAATAAATTTTATTTACTTAGAGTTGATAGTGTATTAACACCAACCGAAGCAAGGGAAGCCGAAGTAGTATTTTCAAAGTCAAAAGACAAAGAAAAATTAATGAAAAATTTTGTCTATGAGAAACATCTCGAGCTGATGTACTACCTAAAGATGAATCCGGATATTGAGTCGGTTCAGCTGAATTACAAATATAAAACTTCGTGGAAACCCAATGACCCCTACTATACTAAGGCGAGAAGCGATTACAGGACTAAATTTCTCTGGAATCTCAAGAAAGTGGGAATGGAGGAGGCGTGGGACAAGACCAGGGGGAGCGGGATAGTAATTGCAGTTGTTGATACCGGCGTGGACTATAACCACGAAGATTTAAAGGATAATATTTTAAGAGATGCCGACGGTAATATTATTGGGAGGAATTTTGCTTATAACTATGAATCGGAAACAATCGACCCGAATGATTTTATAGACAGAGCCGGTCATGGTACTCATGTAGCCGGTACTATTGCGGCCGTAGGCAATAATAATATTGGAATCGTGGGAGTAGCGCCAGAGGCGAAAATTATGCCGGTCAAGGGACTTGATGATTATGGATCGGGAGATTCATCTGACCTCGCGAATGCAATTTACTATGCTACTTCAAACGGAGCTCAAGTTATTAATATGAGCTGGGGAGGTTACGCCCTACCCGGTGATTATGGCGAAGAATTATTGAAAACCGCGATTGATTATGCTTATGAAAGAGGGATTGTAATGGTCGCTGCGGCGGGCAATGGGGGCAGTAATGTTATGGATTATTATCCCGCAAGAAGCGAAAAAGTCATTACTGTCGGAGCGCTTGCCAACTATTATCCTGATTTGCAAAATACTTCTTATTCAAACTGGGGAACCAAGTTGGATATATCCGCCCCGGGCGATTATATTTTATCCACGATACCGAAAAATATCGAAGATATCCCCAATGATAACAAAGTTGGGACGCAATATGCTTATTTGAGCGGAACCTCAATGGCTACTCCCCATATTTCTGGGTTGGCAGCTCTAGTAATATCGCAACATCCGCGATGGAGTAGCAATAACCACGAAGCGATTAAAAATGCAATTACTCAATCCGCGCGCGACATTGTAGGGGGAGAGTGGGAGAGTAATACCGTTTCCGGTTTGTATGGAAAGGATGATTTATACGGTTATGGCGTGATGCATCCCAAAAAAGCCACCAATTTTTTAATGCCAGAAAAAGTACCGACCGCTAGATTGGAAGAGTTGCCGAAGATGGTAAAAACAGCGATTGATATAAGAGGAGTAGCTGCCGGGGAGGGCTTTAAAAAATATACACTTGAGTACCGGCCGGTAAATAAAATAAAATATAAAAAATTCTTTGAAAGTACGGACGCAAGGGAAATTTCTCAAGCTTTGGGAACCTTTAATAATCCGGGTGACGTAAAAGATAGCTATTTTGATGTTCGCCTTAGAGTGGTTTCTGAAGTAGGAGGCCGGGTTTCAAGGAGAAGTAGTTATGATGTGAAAAGCGCCTATGTTGCCAACAAACAAATAAATGGCTTTCCCTTGGAAACCGTTGGTGATAGTGAATATGATCCAATAATCACTAAGCTAAATGGCCAAGACCAGGTCATGATTACGGGAAGTACAGACGGCCTCAAGATGTTTGATAAAGATAACCAGTTGACGAAAGAGATCAACTGGTTTGGCTTCTATGACGAGGATGGATATAGTGTATGTTACCAAGCTGCCCGTCCCTTGGTTTTGGATTCGTCTGATAATTCAAAACAAAAAATCATTACTTTTTTGGAATGTTCTGGGGATAATAAGATCGAGGTCTACAACAGTGATTTTGAAAAGGAGTGGGAGTATTCATTGGGTGATATTTACCATTACGTCGTACATTCAGCTTTCTATTATAATGGATTAAGAACAAGTGTCGCAATCTCTGATATTAACAATGATAATAAAAACGAAATTGTTATGCTTGTAAAACACTTCCAATCTTTCTCGGTGGAAGTTGGTGATTTTGCCACCACTATTGAAGCAATTGTTCTCGATGAAAGCGGTAATATTATAAGTAGAAAAGAAGTCCTAAGCGAACAGGGTGGTAATTTAGTCGGTGCCGGACTGGCAATAGCCGACTTAAATGGTGATTCATTCAAGGAGATATATTTTCCTTATGCTTCTTTTCGCGAAGACAGATTACAGGTTGACTCCCCGGTGGTTGCCCTCGATCATAATTTAAATGAAATCTGGCAGAAAAAACTGATAAATCTGGCCAGCAGGCAGGTACTAATTCCGCGTGTATCTAAAGATAAAAGTCACAACCAGGTTGTGATCGATACTGCAGTCGCTGATCCTTACTCTCCCGTACCACAAATAGGTCTAAGTATATTTGATGTGGGTGGCAACGAGGTGTCTTCTTTCTTAAAACAGGGCGTGAATCCCAGTGATATACTGCCAGTTAGGATTAAGGAAAGTTCGAACAACAATTATTTTATGTACAGCTCTATCGATTGGGATAAATATCGTGAAGAATACGTGATATTAAATAAGGTTGATATCGTTGGTAATGACGGACAAAGCATTACTGGGTGGCCGAAGTCGTTTTCCAACAGGGGGCAATTCGCCGGCTACGCTGTGCTTGCCGCATATCTTGACAGTGACAGTGATATCGAACCAGTGATGCGTGATGCGCCTGCCCCGTCAATAGATATTGTCGGATATAAAGGAAGTGAAATCACAAAATTTGGGGTAACCGCTCATATTGAGGGAGGGGTATTTGCCGATATAAATGAGGACGGAAAAGTTGATATTGTGACGATGGCGTCTGAAGATAATGCAAACTTGCCATATTCATATTATCCTCATAGAAATTTTCTAAATGGGGTTAGCGCTTTTACTCTTAATCAAAAAATAACCGATGAGTTAATGTACTGGCCAATGAAAGGGCATGATCTGCAAAATACCAATGCTGCAAAACCCGACTGATTATATATATTATCTACATTAACCTTTTCATAGTTAAAGTGATGGCGCCGAGACCTGCCCTACATCCCCGTCTTGACTACTACTACTACTACTACAATTAAACTATAATAAAGTAAGATTAAACAAAATAAGGGGAGGAGTATTATTATGGAGGAGCAATCGACAAAGCCAGGCATGTCAACCAAAGCAGTTATTCTGTTTGGGTTTGTTGTCGTAGTAATTGTTAGTAGTAGTGTTGTTAGCTATATGAATAGTAAAGCAGAAAAGGAAAAGAAAGATCTAAACGCCCAAATCGCCACACTGCAGAGCCAAGTGGCAAGTTTGCAGACGGCAACTGCTTCGCCAAGTGCTTCAGCGAGTGCGACGGCTGATGAGACGGCGGGTTGGAAAAGTGATGCGGAAAATGTGGTTTCGGTGTTTACTGAAAACTTCCTTGCTTCAGTGCCGGGCGAAGGGTCCGATGGAGTTAATGGTACTAAGGCAAATGTTGCCCTTGGCAAGCTTACCGCCGAAGCACAAGCCACTGTAAAAAAGAATTCACCAAGCTCGATATCAGGTGGTTTGGCGTTATTTTGTGGAATCCAGGATACACCGGATAGGGGGACTTCGATATCAAGCAGTACAAAATCAAGTGATGGAACGGTAACGGTAATATCGAAGTGGACTTATAGTGGCGGCGGTGCGGTAACTAAGACATTCACTCTTGTGACTGAAAATGAAGAGTGGAAAATTAGTAAAGTTAAATAGGTCGGGTTTCCAAGAATTTACCGCTCTCTCGATAGTTCGCTTAACTCATTGTGGGTAAGCTCGAGATAAGCGTCAAGCAACCCCCTCAATACTTGCAGACCTCGGGGTAGGTCTGGTAAGATTTGAAATTGTTCTTGCCATTTGGCGGAACGGGCGCTGTTTGGATTAATCAATGAGGATTAAAACATGGCTCATTATCATAGGAATTTCACTTCTAGTGTTAAGTGGAGGTTTTATCTATTGGCGTCAGACAAAAGATAAACGAACGCAAAGTGGTGAAAAAGACAGCTACTGCGTGGATGAGTCAACCGGTCTTGAGTATGCGTGTAACCAAATTATTTTCACCACCGCTGACGAGGGGAAGGCGGAACAAATCGCTCAAGAATATGGCGCGGAGATGTTTTTTCGGGAGCCGGATATAAAATCATATGGCATAGAATTTAGCGAAACAAAAAGCAGTGAGGAGCTTGAAAAAATTATTCGTGAAATGATGAAAAAGTATGATGTTTCGGCATCGTTAAATATAATAATGCGCCCGAGCTCCTAGCTTAAAATGGATTATTTAGTTTATATTATTTGCGGATTACTAGTTTTGGCGGGATTTGTCGGCACGATTCTGCCAATGCTTCCGGGCGTGCCGCTCGTGTTTCTGGGAGTGGCGGTTTTGGCTTTTTTTACCAAATTTGCCGTTATCTCGCCGTGGACGCTGGCGGTGCTTTTGGTGCTGACTTTAATCTCGCTGGCGATTGATTACTTGTCCGGCATCATCGGAGCGAAGTTTTCGGGCGCTTCGCTGTGGGGGATGGCGGGGGCTTTGGCGGGGGCTTTGGTCGGTCTCGTTTATTTTGGGATATTGGGATTGATTTTTGCGCCGGCGGTTTTTGTTTTGGTTTTTGAAATTTTGGCCAAAAAGTCGGTTAAAAAAAGCGCCAAGTCGGCGTCGTATACGTTGTTTTCCACAATTGCCGGTATGGTGATAAACGGCATTATCGCGGTCGCGATGCTGGTAATATTTATTGTGGCCTTAATCGTAAAATAAAGTATAAGTCACGAAGGCCCCGTACTTCCAGAATTCAACTGAAAGCACGGGGCCCGGGTTTGCGAATGTCGGTCTACCCGACCCGAACTCCGCCCGGGTACTGATCCCACCGGAAGTCGGGGAGGCGCGACTGTTCTTTGCCATCGTCAACCAGCAGGAGTCGTCCGCCGCGCAGAACAAGTGGCGGGTTGTCATGCGCCCACCGGCTGATCTCGTCGAGTCGGTCGGGATGGATGTTGTAGACGGCGCGGAATTGGGGCCGGCCCAGGCGGCGTTTTTTCAGCACCTGCCAGATCGCCCGCCCGGAGCTGGTTCTGCGGTCAAGGGCGTAGGCGCGTCCGATGAGCTGGACTCCTTCCCATTCCTGCAGAGCGTGGACGATTGTGGACCCCATCTGTCGTTCGTCGGAAATCGCATACTGCTCACCTTCGTGGACGAAGGCGCTGACGCGAAGATGCCTGATTGCCCTAAGGATCCTCTCGGCCCACTTATTCTTTGTCAAACTACTCATCCCTTTTTAGCTGGCAGTTTGCACTCGGGCTATTCTACCAATTAAAAAATATTTTTCAAGAAATCTGTGTTATAATCGCCTTATGAAAATGAATCGAATTTGCCCCATTGACGGCGAAGATGTATTGATTGAGAGGCACCCCAGTAAAATCGTCCTCGGGTTTTCCTTGGGCGGTCTCCTCGTTGCCTTAGCGGCCATTATTGTGATTATGGTATTTACGGGTGTGGTTTTTGTTGTGGCTTACATCGCGGTGGCAGTTGTGCTGTTGTGCGTGGGCTGGATACTGGTTTTAAGTTGGAGGAGGACAATTTTTTATGTTACGACCAGCCGGGTCAAATCGTGCTCGGGAATAGTCGGAACGCAAGAGCAAGAATTGACTTTTGATGATGTCCAGAGCGTCGAGGTCTCTCGTACTTTTTGGGGAGCCATCTTTGGTTTTGGGACAATTAAAATCGAGGCCTCCGGACAGGAGAGGGATGTGATAATTTCAAACATCCAGAACCCTCAAGAAATCGCTCAAAAAATCTCAAGTTCTTCAATGCAAGTTAAAAAGCCAATCTAAGTGCGGCGCCGGCGCTTTTTATGTTCAATGGTTTTAAGGCGGGCGATGTTTCGCTCCAGCAGGGCGGTCGCATCGGCCAGAGAAACGCGATCGGCTTTGGCCCTCATTAATTTCAGCGCTTCTTTTTGGGCTTCAATGGCGCGTTGTTCGTCGATTGATTCGGCGTATTCGCCGGTTTGGGCATAGACCTTAACTATTCCCGGCTTGACTTTGACGAACCCTCCCCCGACCGCCAGGAGTTTTTCATCTTTTCCGGCAATAATTTTCATCACTCCCGGCGAGATTAAGCCTACGAGCGGAACATGATCGGCCATAATGCCGATCTCGCCGTTTGGCGTCGGCAGACCGACATATTCGCTCTGGCCGTCAAACAGCACCGCGTCCGGAGTCGATAAAACAAAATTAAAATTTTTTGCCATATTATTTTTCGTCTGTCGCCTTTTCGACTTGATCGATCGTCCCCTTCATGTAAAACTCACCCTCGGCGACTTCGTCGTATTTGCCCTCAATAATCATTTTAAAACCCTTGATGGTTTCAGAGAGCGACACGTATTGCCCTTTGCGTCCGGTGAATTCTTCGGCTACGAAAAACGGCTGGGACAAAAACCTTTGAATTTTACGCGCCCGCTTGACCAGCGCCTTATCCTCATCGGACAACTCCTCCATACCCAAGATGGCGATAATATCCTGCAAATCTTTATACCTCTGCAAAACTCTCTGAACTTCGCGGGCGACAAAATAATGTTCTTCGCCAATTATTTTCGGATCGAGAATCGTCGAGGTAGAAGATAGAGGATCCACGGCCGGATAAATTCCCAGCTCTGACAACGATCGATCCAGCACAATCGTCGAGTCAAGATGAGAAAAAGTGGTGGCCGGAGCGGGGTCAGTTAAGTCGTCGGCCGGTACATAGACCGCTTGAACCGAAGTAATAGATCCCTTGTTGGTGGAGGTGATGCGCTCTTGCATCTCCCCCATCTCGGTGGCGAGAGTTGGCTGGTAGCCGACCGCTGACGGAATCCGGCCCAAGAGTGCGGAAACTTCCGATCCGGCTTGGGTAAATCTAAAAATATTATCGATAAACATCAAGACGTCTTTGCCTTCGTCGCGAAAGTTTTCGGCGAGGGTCAGTCCGGTTAAAGCCACTCGTGAACGCGAGCCCGGCGGTTCATTCATCTGTCCAAAAACAAGCGAGGTTTTGTCAAGAACTTTCGACTCTTTCATTTCGTGGTAAAGGTCATTCCCTTCTCTGGTTCGCTCGCCGACGCCGGCAAAAATAGAATATCCTCCGTGCTCGGCGGCGATATTGCGAATCAGCTCGGTGATGACAACTGTCTTACCCACTCCGGCTCCGCCGAAGAGTCCGACTTTTCCGCCCTTGGTGATCGGGGCGATGAGGTCAATAACTTTAATGCCAGTTTCTAAAATTTCGGTTTTGACCGATTGCTCGGAAAACTCCGGCGGTTTGCGATGAATGGAGCGCTTGGTTTTTGCTTTTACCTCCGGCATTCCATCGATGGGTTCGCCAAGGACATTTAGCATTCGTCCGAGGGTTTCTTTTCCGACCGGCACCTGAATCGGCGCGCCAGTGTCAATGACTTCCACGTGGCGCGCCAGACCTTGGGTCGGACCCATCGCAATCGCCCGAACCGTTTTTTCATCAAGATGCTGGACTGTCTCTAAGACGAGCTTTTCTTCTCCGGCTTTTATCTCGAGGGCAGTTAAAATGGCGGGCAGTTTTTCACTAAAAGTAATATCGACGACGACTCCGATAATTTGGGTTATTTTTCCGATATTTTTCATCTTCCTCCGTTAATATATGGCATTGACACCGGCTGAAATCTCGGCTAATTCTTGGGTAATATTTTGCTGTCTTAATTGGTTGAAAGTGAATTCGAAATCTTCTTTCAACTCATCGGCCGATTCACTCGCGTTCTTCATCGCAATCATGCGACTGGCGTGTTCAGCCGCTTCGCTCTCTAAAATCACTTGGTAGGCAATCGCTCTGATAATTTGTTTGATGACTTGGGGAAGCACTTCTTTTTTTGAAGGTTCAAATTTGTATTGGACATCCTCCCCCTCAACTTGGGCATCAATATTTTCAATATCAATTGGCAGAATTTGCAAAGTGGTAGCGTGCTTTTTAATTACCGACCCAAAGTGGGTGTGAACGGAAACAAAGCGGGAATATTTTTTGCTGTGAAATCCATCCCAGCCCAAGAGGGCGATAGGCGACGCCATCGTGAACCTGATTTGCTGGTACGGGGGGAAGTCGGCCACGATATTGCCCCCGACTTTTTTAATGAATTGGCTTGCCTTGGCCCCGACGGTAATGAAGTCAATTTGATCCATCCCGTTTTTTTCAATAAACAAAGCGACTTGTCTTAAGACGTCGGAATTGTAACTTCCGCACAATCCTTTGTCGGATGTTACGACTAAAAGCAGTATTTTTCCCTCGGATGGTTTTTGAAAAAATCTTAAGTTTTTGTTCTCCGGCAATTTGGCTAAACGAATTACCGACCGCCACGATTCAAAAACATAAGTTTTTGAGCGCAGGGCCGCTTCGTTGGCTTTTCTCATTTTAATCGACGAAACAAGCTCCATGGCTCGTGTCACTTGCAACATTGATTTTATCGACTTGATTCTTCTTTTGATTTGGGTGCCTTTAGCCATTTTGGTTTGGTTTGTCCTCTCTTTTTTCTTCTTGAATTTCAAATTCTTGAGAGATGGATTTGATAATTTGCCTTAGCTCTTCCGCATCTTTTTCGGTGAAATCCCCCGTTTCGGAAATTTTAGAAGCGATGTTTTTCGCTTGGGTTTTAACGGCGAGAATAATTGCATCTTGAACGCGACTAATTTGATTTAAGTCGACTTTATCAAGCAATCCTTCAACCGCCGCAAAAAGCAAAATGACTTCTTCTTCGGTCGCCAAGGGGGCAAGCTGAGGTTGCTTCATGAGCTCGGTCAACCGCCTTCCCCGCTCGATTTGGGCTTTGGTTTTTTCATCCAGATCGCTTCCGAATTGCGCGAATGACTCAAGCTCGCGAAATTGCGCTAAGTCAAGTTTTAATTTCCCCGCCACTTTTTTCATCGCTTTGTTTTGAGCCGAGCCGCCAACTCTTGATACCGAAAGACCGATATTGACTGCCGGCCTAATGCCTTTATAGAAAAGATCCGGTTCGAGATAAATTTGACCGTCGGTGATGGAAATGACATTGGTCGGAATGTATGCCGAAATATCTCCCGCTTGCGTTTCGATTATCGGCAGAGCGGTAATCGAACCCCCGCCGTTTTTTTGATTTAGCTTGGCGGCACGTTCGAGAAGTCGGGAGTGAAGGTAAAAAACATCTCCCGGATACGCCTCGCGGCCCGGTGGCCGACGCAGAATAAGCGAAATCTCGCGATATGCCCAGGCCTGCTTGGTTAAATCGTCATAGACGATTAAGACGTCCTTGCCCTGCTCCATAAAATATTCGGCAATTGCTGTGGCAGAATATGGCGCGATATAATTAAGGGAGGCGGGATCGGAAGCGGTAGCGGCAACAACGATGGTGTATTCTAGCGCTTTTTCTTCCTCGAGCGTAGCAACGAGCTTGGCAATTTTCGATTTTTTCTGGCCGATTGAAACATAAATACAGATCGGTCGTTCTTTTTTAAATCTGCGCTGGTTAATAATCGTGTCAATGGCAATGGCCGTTTTACCGGTGCCGCGATCGCCGATGATGAGCTCTCTTTGCCCGCGTCCGATCGGGATTATCGAGTCAATCGCCTTGATTCCGGTCTGGAGCGGTTTCTTCACTCCCTCTCGTTCAATCACTCCCGGCGCAATTTTTTCAATGTCCATGAATTTGTCGGCTTTGATATCGCCCTTTTCATCGAGCGGATTGCCCAGAGCATCCACCACCCTTCCAATGATTTTTTCGCTACAAGGAATCTTTGCGGTCTCTCCGGTCAGCGCGACTTTATCACCGGCGGAAATATCTCCAAATTCGCCTAAAACAATGGCGCCGACAATTCCTTCCTCCAAGCTTTGAACCATGGCTGACACGGGGCCTCGGGCTGTGTTGATGGTTAGAAGTTCTCCCAGTTTCGCCTCTTTGAGGGCGTAGATTCTGGCGACTCCGTCAGCCACTTCGGCGACTTCGCCACCTTTTTGGCTCATCACTTTTTCGTCAAATGCAATGATTTGCTTTTTCAGTTCGTCGACAATGTCAGTCATGCCCCCTCCAGATTAATTTTAAGTTGCTCCAACTTTCCCCTCCAGCTTAAATCAAAAACTTCATCTTTGGTTTTAATGACGGCTCCGCCGATTATTTTTCGATCGACACTGAAATCAGCGGTAATGCCCCGGCGCATTTTCTTCTCCAAATTTTGTGAAATCAGGTCGCGTTCTTTTTTATTTAATATTCGGGCCGAAAAAACGCGGACAAAAACTTTGTCTTTAGCGGACGCTTCCACTTGCCTTAAATCTTCGATGTATCGACCAAGTCTAGTTAAACCCCCGTTGTGCTGCAGGACTTTCCACGACCAAACGGCACAAGCAGTGATGTTTTTACTGTCAAGTTTTCTGCTTAAATCTTCCGCCAGTTTCGATATTTTTTTATTCATTGATGCCACTTATAATTTTATCAAGCGAATCCGCATCGCTTTTTTCTCTAATGATTTTTTCTGTTGATAGCGCGACCATTGTTCCGACTGCAGCTTTAGCTTGCAGAATTGCCTTGGCCTTTTCAACCTCTGCCTGCTTTTTGGCAGAAGTGATGATTTGTTGTGATTTCTCTTTGGCTGTGGCGGTTTCCTTGGCGGTTACATCCTTCGCCTGTTTTTCAGCCGCTGCCACTATACTCTGCGCCTTGTGGTTGGCTTGCTTGATAATCGAATTGGATTTTTCCTGAGCATCGTGCAATTGCTGCTCGGCTACTTGCGCATCTTCCAAACCTTTCTCGATCTTCGCTTTGCGTTGCTCCAAGAGGTTCAGGATCGGTTTGTAAAGAAACATTCGGAGTAACACCAACAGAATCAGGAAATTAACAACCTGACTGACAAGTGCCCGCCAATTAATTCCTAAACTCTGGAGGGCTTCCATCTTTAGACGAATTTAACAATTAAGGCGATAACCAAGGCATAAATTGCGATTGCTTCGGAGAAAGCAATGGCCAAAATCATTGCGGTTTGCACTTTTCCGGCCGCTTCCGGATTGCGTCCGATCGCCTCCAAACCCTTTGAGCCAATCCAGCCGATCGCGATGGCGGGCGCGATGACGCCGATGGCAATGGTTGCCGCCGCCGCAATAGTTTGTACAATCTCCGGCGATAAGCCGGTATTGGCAATCTCTGCTACTTCTGGTCCCATAAAACCTCCATAATTAATTATTTTTTTTGAAAATAAACTAATGGGCTACTGCGGCGCCTTTGATAAATACTAAAGCTAGCATAGCAAAAACTAGTGCCTGAATAAAGCCGACGAAAAGCTCGAGAAAGAAGAAGGGGAGGGGGGCAATAAGGGGAACGAGAAAGGCCACCACGATAAGTAACACTTCGCCGGCGAAGATATTCCCGAAAAGGCGGAAGCTAAACGAAACGATTTTCGCGAATTCGGAAATGAGTTCCAAAATACCGACGAAAAAATTAATCGGTCCGCGCAAGTCAAAGAATTTTTTAAAGTGTTTAGAAAGGCCGATGGCCGAGACGGCAAAAACCTGTACGCCGATCATGGTAATAATCGCTAAAGCCAGCGTGGTGTTTAAGTCGGCATTAGCCGAACGAAAAAGCGGGACCAAAACCACCTCGCCGTGGTGTATTTCGTAAATACCGATCGGCCCGATCCCAGGCAAGAGCCCCATCCAGTTATTGAGTAGCACAAATAAAAAAATTGTTGCTACCAGCGGAAAGTATTTCCTAGTTTGTTTTTCGTTTTCAATAACGCTGTTACATAAATTAAACAAACCCTCGATGGCGGTTTCGAAGACGTTTTGGGCGCCGGAGGGGATAGTTTGGAGACGACGGGTCGAAATAAAGACGACGAGGACTAATAAAACAGTGACTATCCACGACAAGATCATCGAGTTGGTGACGGGAAAGCCCCAAATACTAAAGACCTGTTCGGCCGCGAGGGAGATATCCATTATTTATCCTCCTTGCCTAAAATCTTGATGGCGCGCGCTGAAATCGCGCGCAATATTAAGAATGAAAAAACGGCGGCGATGGCGATGCCGAGAAGAAACAGTTTTGGCGCAGTAGCGTATATTTTATCTAAGTAGCGTCCGCCCATTCCGAAAATTATAAGCGGTAGGGCGGTCGCGAGGCCTATGTATGACACCAAAGATAAAGAAAAAAACAGTTTATTTTTCATCAAGCCAAATCAAAATATCATTTATATCTTAACATATCAATAAGTTTAAGCTATAATGAAGCGATGCTATATATTGTTTCAACCCCAATCGGAAACCTTGCAGATTTAAGTCAGAGGGCACAGGACGCGTTTTGTCATTGTGATTTGATTTTGGCCGAGGATACTCGCCAAAGCCGGAAAATTTTAAAAAAATTGAATATTTCGAAAAGAGTTGTCAGTTGTCATGAGCACTCGAGTGAAAGGAAAATTGAGCAAGTTTTAGACGAGGCAAGCAGGGTCGATGCTGTTTTTTGCTCTGATGCCGGCACGCCCAACTTGTGCGATCCGGGCGGAAAGTTGGTCGCGCGGGCAATGCAAAAAGGGATTAAAGTTGAACCGATTCCGGGTCCGAGCGCCTTAACCACGCTGATTTCGGTTTGTCCGTTCCCTTGCAACCGTTTTGAATTTCTCGGTTACTTTCCGAAAAAAAAGGGTCGGGAAACACTGCTTGGGCGCTTGGCGCAGATTAAAACTCCAGTATTTTTTTTCGAGTCCCCTCACCGAATCAGCAAAACACTTATGTTACTTAAGGGTCGGCTGAAAAATAAAAACATTATTATTGGGCGGGAATTAACTAAAAGTTTGCCCAAATTACTTTCTCTACCGTAGCAGATCTCGAAATCGAGAAAATTCCCCAGAGGGGCGAATTTATTATCGGCTTATTCTGAAATAAAACTTGATTTATACATGCTCAATTTGTATAATTTAACTAGTTATTATTATCAGGAGGGAAATGAGCACTAAAAAAACATCCGGAATAAGCCGAGGATTTATAGTTGGGGTAATTACAGTCGCGGCCGTAGCTTTGATAGTGGGTTTAATTATAAGATTTATGTATCCCGTTTCGGCTGATACATACCAATACAGCGATCTGCTCGACGGAACTTTTACTACCTCGAGCTGTGAGGCAGACGAGCTCTGGGGTGGGACTACCGGTACTTCTTATTATAAAAAAATTGAAGGCACTTCTATTTCAAGTGGTACCCAGGGGGTTTCTGAAACTTATGATGTTATCGGTTCGGATTTAGCTTCATTTTTTGTCGCTCCGCTAAGGATGAAGCTGACGCTGGTAAATGATTCTAAGAAGGTAAAAAATATATTTCGTGTGGGTGATAAGATCAAGCTCTCGATTTCACTTCAAAATGGCACGGTTGCTAATTATGTCAATAAAACCGATGTCTATGTGCATTTTTATGATACCTCAACCGGAAATTTACTAGATAACGGCAAGGTTGGGGCTACTATCACTCCCCAGGTAATAAAAATGGGCAAGAAGGGATCGTGGGGGGAGACAAAGGAATATTTGATTCCCCAAAATGTCACCGGGGATTTGGGGGTGAGATTGGTATATTACAATTACGATATGAGGTCAAATAGAAGATGTGGACCAGCGCTTGATATGTGGAAAATCGATATGGGTACAGGCGAGGCGGAAGACCCGCACGGTACCGAGTCGCCGACTGTCTCTCCATCCCCCACTGTATCTGCAAGTGCTACCGCTGAAAATAAAACTCAAATTACGGTTAAGCCCGGTTTTAATGCTTATTCGATCCCCTCTAATGTCAAGGTGCTTGATACGGCGGCTCTTAAAAGTGCTGGAATGAAAGTTTTTGCTTTTAACCTGCGCGGACAGAAAAACTGGAATACAGCGGTTGATACCAAAAGAATTCTTCATCGGATCGGCTATTATATCTACAATCCCGATACGATAGTAAAGACGATTGAAGTTGGCCGGCACGCTACCCAAGCCGAGGACACAGTTGTAACGGTGCACAAGGGGTGGAATCTTTTCGCTAATGAGAAAAGGGGAGTTGATTTGGCTCTTAGTGAAATCCAAGTAAAAATTGCCTGTTCGCCGGGGGCATCGGGTTGCGATAACGGGTTCCAGACAGTTAAATTAAGCGATCTTTTCATCGGCAATTACGATACGCAAAAAGCATATCCGATAATATTTACCATCGACGATCCGTATGCCAGCGATCCCGATGTGGCTTTCGGTGAGCTCAAAATTACCGACACTAATCGCACTACGGCAAAAATACCAGCGCGAAAGCTTTATTGGGTTTATCTCTGGCCGAACTAACGTTTGCAGAAATCCTGGAATGTTTGTACAATTGATTTGAAGGAATTCAAGGAGGTTTATGGGAACTAAGAAAGGAATTAAGTTTCAAAGGGGTTTTATTGCCGGTGTGGTTGCGGTGGCGGTTGTCTGTTTGGCCACTGGCCTAGTTGTGAGGTACTCTAGCATTTCGGCTTCGAGTAAATTAGCTCGAGATGCCCTGCTGAACCAATGCCTCTATTACGGAGTAAGTCAAACTGAATTAGAGGAAGATGACGCAACGGCAGCGGAGCTTGAGCACTTTGGCGGGGGGGTTAGGGCCTACAATATCGGCATCAACGGCGGAAACGGTCAGTTTAGGTTTGTCATAAGAGCATTTCACAGCAATAAATCTCTGCCCGGATACATTAACTTTCATATCGGTCTGACTTTTTTGGATAGAGTTGATCCCCGACAAAATCAAGAAACCTGGGGTGGGAATAATGACCGCGTGTACCTGCAGTTTTCCGACAGTTCAAGATTGGATTACATCTACGACGTTGCGCCCATCAACCAACTGATGGAAAAAACATTCAATAAGCAGTTCTCAAATCCAGAAGAGATTGAATTTAATGTTGAATTTCAAGGTAAGAATTATGATGGATGTATCCGTGCCATTAAGCTAGGCGAACTTCTTGAAGCTTCGGAGGCAGCTGTTGCAGAGGCCGAGGAGGAAGCGGCCGAAGACGAGGAAGAGGCAGTCGAGGAAGAGGAGGATTCCTCCTCGGCCGACGCGGGAGAGGTTAAGCAAATCGCACTGGCTGTAAGGCCGGGGTTTAATGCTTTTGCGCTTTTTTCAACGAGAAAGCTACTGGATACGGCCAAGCTAAAGAAGGCCGGCATGACTGTCTGGACTTATAACCGCCATGGAGATAAAAAGTGGTACACGACCGGGGTTAGTGTCGCCAAATTTAACCATCGCATCGGGTACTACATCTATAGTCCTAAACCTAAAATTGCCAAGGTTGATGTTAATCGTAGCGAGGATCAAGGTGAGGCCATGCCGTACCTTGTCGAGGGTTGGAATTTAATGGCCAATTCAATGAAGGACGAAGCGGTGGCACTTAAAGATATTAAATTTTACTTAAATCCCTGTCCGCCTACTGTTGATGGGATTGCGACATGCAAAACCGTTGGGACTGAAGTAAAAATATCCGATTTGTTTATCGGAACGACTTTGACCCAGAGGGCCTATCCGGTTATTTTTCTGGTTACCAACCCCTACACGTCCGACCCCGATGAGGCCTTTGAACAACTGATCATAACCGAAAATAATCGCGAAACGGCTGTTATTCCCGCTAATACGCTGTACTGGGTTTATGTCTGGCCACAATAATTTAAGTGTTCAATAAAAGTTATTTACTTGATTTTGTATTTGCTGCGATTGCCATAGGGGCTGGTTTAGTACTGGCGGTTATGCTGTTTTTGATTGGATCCTCTCCCAGCGTTATGGCTTCAGAGCTGTTGGAGTCAAACTGCCAAGGCAGAACCTCTTTTTATCTTCCGACTGAATTAACTAACGAGGAAAAACTTTCTTTTTCCTCTGATGCCAAGGCCTTTGACTTTCTCACCAGTGAGGATAGCTGGATGCATGTTGTAACTGATGTATCGATTAGTTCTGACCGGCAAAGTGCTGATTATAGCGCCACTTTTATCAGCACGACGGCCGACAAGCTAAATTTTACTGACCTGTCAGTCATCTTGGAATTTAGCGACTCGATGAAAGATGATTTAATCGAAAATAAAAATGCTGAAGAACTTAATGCTACGGCCATTACGGTCAGTGGCCAAAGAAGTATCAAGGATGCCGATAATCTGACCGCAGATCTTATCCTTGAAAAAGCGGGGGGAGGGGTGTGCCAAGGAATAATTCCTAACGCCCTATCTATTGTCGCTGAGCAAATCGGGCGTGAAATCAACGCGCAGATTAAAGTTGTCAAGGGTAATCAGTCGGGACGGTACTATTTTCCCCAAGGTATTACCCCGATTGGTTTTGCCAGCTGGAGGGATTTAAAACCCTTTACCGAAGCTGGTCTGACAATTTTAAAATTTGACCGTTCCAGTAGGGGGTGGATCCCAAATCCGCAAAGTGCCGAGTTTTTTGCCGAACCGGGAATCGGATATCTTGCCTATAACCCCCGCGCCGAAGTCATTGAGGTCTTATCATCGGCCTATTTTGTTCCCGATACAGTCGAAGACCATGTTATTTCCAAGGGCTGGAATTTATTGTATAACGATACCGGTAACGATGTTTATGCGAAAAATATTCTGTTGCATTTAAACCGATCAATTCAGCCGAGCCGTTCATCTTACCCCGCCACTTTTTCTCTGCAGGACTTAATAGAAACGGGCAATGCTGATAAAAACATTCTCTTTGTACCTAAGGATTATGCTGATCTTGTGACTAACTTTAAAAGTGTTGATATTAGTGCTAATGACTTTGGCGGTATTATTCCCGACGGATCTTTCTACTGGTTTTATTTATACGACAATCAAGTATCTCAAGAGATGAAGGATCTGCTTTTCTCAATCAAAATTGAGGGTGGTGGTGATTCATATCCTGCTAATGCGTTTATTCAATTCAACCTTGTGGTGGAAAATAAAAATGATTTTCCGGTAACTTTACCGGACGGGTCGCAAAAAGATCCCTGCTTGGTCGGTCTTGAGTTCTATGACGAAAGTGGGAAAAAAATCGAAAGCGACTTGGATGGTCGAAATTGTCCCGCTTGGCCGAAAACAACCCTAATTGCTCCTCAGGAAAAAATCGCCTATAATTATTCATGGAGGCCTGGCGGGAAAGTAAGTGGCGCAGTGACGGTAAGGGCGTATTTTGATTATACCCGCCTTGGAATGTCAGAGATGCTGTATAATGAAACAAAGATTAATATAAAATGAATATTCAAAATCGCAATTACACTATTTTATCGTTGGGTTTGTTGGCAGTCGCGGTAGTTGTAGTGGGATCTTATGCTTATCTTTCCCGGCCACAGGTTAGCGCCGATATTAAAACCAGCCAGCAAACCGAGTTTTATTCGTTGAAAAAGGGTTGGAATTATTTTACGGCAGGTAATCAAATTATCAATGCGGATAGCCGTATTATTTCGATTAACGGAAGTTTAATTAGTTTAGATAAAGCCAGAGAGCGTGGGATTGTTGGTGAGATAAGTTTGATAAAAGATGATAAAATAATAGCGAGGAATGTGGAAATGGTAACAGCCGGCGGGAGTTTTGCCGTGTATGTAGAAGACATCGGCCAAAACCCGCAAATTTACTTAGGAGAATAAATGGCAGATTTAAAAAAGCTTGAGGGTAAGGTGGGAGAGAAAACCCCAAAGGGTTCGACAATGCGCTATACGGTCGCTCTTTTAACACTTGGGGTCGGTTTAATTGCGTTTGGAGTTTATCTTGCCGGAAGCGGATCGAGTATTACCGCCAGCACTAATCCTCCTACTCCGGATGATCCGTCGCCTCGTACTGCTTCTTCTGTTACTCCTCCCACCCCTAATGTTCCCTCGCGCGATGGCGAATATCCGCCCGTTCCGACATTGCCGGGTAAATTTTCCTTCACTAGCGGTTGGTCGATGATTAGCGGGGACGCCTTGTACGGATATGATTTAACCGATTTTAGAAATGCCGGTCTGGCTCTCTATAGTTTTAACGATCCCAAGTATGCCAATCGTGATTTTGCGGTGGTGTTTGGTGATGCAAAGCAGTGCGCGGAGGAGACGATTGGCTGTGATGTTATTGATCCGCAGCCGCCCTTGGGGTACTATGTTTATAACCCCAAGAGTTCGACAGTTTCTGTCGATCTTGCTCCGGGAGAGGCGCCGGATTTAGCGAAAAATATTTTCGGACGAGGGTGGCACGTTTTTTACTGGGGGGGTGACGCGGTATCAGAATCTGAACTGCTCGAGCGTCTCACGATTACTTATTCTGACGGTAAAAAATTGACTGCCAAACAAGCCATGACGGATGCCGAGCATAGGGTAAGTTTAAAAATTTTCGGGGTGGTTGACGAGACGACGATTGATAAAACCAAGGCCATCAGGGAGCTTGGGTCGGAAAATACCGCCACGCAAATTATCACTATTCCCAAGGAAGGATATTTCTGGATGTACCTTAGGCGAACGCCAAAGAGAGTGACGGCCATTACGGTGGATGATAATTATACGGCTCTAACCGCTAGCGAAAAATCCCTTATTGACACTTGGATTGTCGCTAATAATTTAAATGAATGTGGAGATCCAAAGGACACCATGTACACCGGCGGGAGCTGTTTGTTTGACGAATCGACCGGTCAAAATCGCGATAAATACGAGCTCATTATCGGTAAATTTCCGCAAAAGCCCTGGCGCAATTAAATGGATCTTATCGATACGCACTGCCATTTGAATTTCAAGGCGTTTGGCGCCGATTTTTTGTCTGTGGCCGAAAATTCAAAACAACGGGGGGTGAAGAAAGCAATTATTGTTGGCTCGGACGGAAAATCCTCATCGCGGGCGCTTGAGGTGGCCAAAAAAATCAATGTTAAATTAGGCGAAAGGTGGGCTGTCGTTGCGGTCGGAATTCATCCCACGCATTTCCCCAAAGCATCCGAGTTTGAAGAAATTGCCAAACTCTCCGAAGATGAGCTGGTGGTGGCAATTGGCGAGACGGGGTTTGATTTGTACCGATTGGGCGAGGAGACGGTGGACGAGCAAAGGGAGCTTTTTCGGTTGCATTGCCAATTGGCGCAAAAAATTAATAAACCGCTTATTTTTCACAATCGCGCCGCGGATGAGGTTTTTACCAAAGAGCTTGAGAGATTAAAGGGCGCGAAGGGTGTTTTTCATTGTTTTTCGTCGGATCACAGTTTTGCCAAAAAAGTGGTTGCAAGTGGCTTTATGATTTCTTTTACCGGCAATATTACCTATGGCAATAAAAAGCTCAAAAAAGTGCTTAAACGAGTTCCGCTTGAGAAAATAATGGTGGAGACGGACGCGCCATACATTGTTCCCGAGCCGCAGCGCACGCAAGGCGTAGAGCGCAACGAGCCGTATTTGGCGGGGGAAGTAATAAAAAAAATTGCCAGTGTCAAAGAGCTTGAAGTCGAAAAAGTCAGTGCGCAGATTTTACAAAATTCCAAAACATTTTTTTATCTATAAAATCACTCTAAAAAGAACGAAGGCCCCGCGTTTCCCGTCTCTCGGGATATACGCGGGGCCGGGTGGGTTGAGTCAACAGGGTCAGGTGAGGTGACAGGCCAGATCACGGATGGCCTGCAGGGCCTCGAACCACGGGGTTGGTCCATCCTCCACACCCTCGTGGATGGTGTAGACGTTGGGACCCGAAAGTAGGTATTCGTTGATCTGGAACGTCCCGACCATGTGTGGGGTGGATGCGGTTGGCTGGATGAGGTGGATGGTTGCCCGCGTCCCTTCTTCGGGGTACATCTGTGCCAGCGATGGGCGGGCTACGAACAGGGATGCAAGCTCTGCGCGGTCGGGGGTAGCCGGTGCGATCCAGTACAGCAAGGGGTGGCGTTGTCGCCACACTTCGGCGGCTTCCTTGTTGAAGGAGAAGGTGCGCACCGTCTGTCCGCGAAGCACCGCTGGGTCAGTGCCCTCCGGCGCTTCATCATCTGCACAGCAGAGCACGTATGCCTCGCGCGGGAGCGAGATGAACCCGCGCAGGCCGGGCAGGTCATAGCTCACATCGACCAAGCCCGCGAGGCGCATGATGAGCTTGAAGAGCTCTGGGTTCGCGATCCCCTCGCCTGATGTCCAGACGTGAGCATAGGGATCGGTGTTGAACTTCGTCTCCCACGTCGGTGGCAGAGAGCCGTGGCTTAACGCCACGCTCTCGGCACACGCCAAACCGTCAACCATATCGGCGACGGCTCGGAATGTCTCTTTTTGCATGTTCCAACATATGACTTCCGGCATCGTCAACGCCTCCTCGGCTATCGTACTGTCAACGTTCCTGCGCCAAAGCGCAAGACCAAAAAGTATCAATTCCTAACCGTTTTGTCAAGAAAAAATCCCCAACGCTGAATTCTAGACCCAATGCAACATCTCGGATATAATCTGTAGCTTGTAAAAGCTACATAAAAGAGAGGTGTTGGATGGGAAATAAATTAACATATTACGACCGGCAACAAATTGCGCTGTGGCACAGGGTCGGACTGAATGCCAAGAGAATTGCCGACAAGGTCGGTAAAGATCGAACTGTGGTCTGGCGAGAGCTCAGAAGGAATCGTAGCCCTCATCTTCCCTACGACGCCGATAAGGCGCATTACTATGCCAGCAGGCGTGCCAAAAAGACCAATCGACCAAAGCTGGAAAAAGATCCCGCTCTATATAGATATGTGATCAAGAAACTACAGATCGATTGGTCGCCGGAACAAATCGCTGGACGGCTCAAAAACCATCCACCCAAAGCTCTTATCAGCAAAAGGATCTCTCATGAGGCAATCTATCAATTTATCTACGACAAAGAACCTTGGCTTTATCACAAGCTGCGACGCGCCCACCCCGACAGGCAGCCGAAGTTTCGAAGGAAGAAAAAGAGGATTAATATACCTGATAAAGTACCGATCTATCTTCGTCCGGAATATATCAATGATAAATCAGAGCTCGGACATCTTGAGTCAGATTCAATGGTCGGCAAAGGGCACAAACATGGTCTTTCTGTCCAATATGAAAGAAAGATTCATCTGGCCATGCTCAACAAGATTGAGAACTTTGCCGCCGAGCAAACGAAAAATGCTCTAGAAACCACCATCGAATCATTACCCGATGATTTTACCAAAAGCGTAACTTTCGATAATGGTAGCGAGAATGCCAGGCACAAAGAGATAAAAACAAACTGCGATTTACAAACTTACTTTTGCGATCCATACTGCGCCTGGCAAAAAGGCGGAGTGGAAAATGTCATCGGGCTGGTCAGGCAATACTTTCCCAAAGGAACTGATCTTACTGAAGTCACAAACTACCAAATCCTGCAAGTCCAAGAAAAACTCAACAATCGACCGCGTAAAACCCTTGACTTTAAAACCCCAAATGAGTTATTGCTAGAGTACAAACAAAACTCCGAAATGTTGCATTAAATTCTTGAACTTAGCGGCGAGTGCCACTTAATTCGGCTATCGAAAAAATTACCATCAAACGCTCGGTCCGATGTTAGCGACATTACCATCCACGGCTATCATAGTATTTAATTTAGTTCCGCACGATTTGATTTGATTATCTTCGAAAATCGCTCCCGATTCTTCGCTTAACACAATCAATGGACCGATTTCTTGTGCGAGTTTCGTGATCTTGTCTTTGTTTTTTTCTTCATAATGGCAAACAACGGAATAACCAGACAGCATATTTAGGCCATCAGTTGATTGATGGATAACTTCTGGGTCTGTACGAATGCTTTTGCCAAGCACAATCGCTCCGGCGCTGCCGCCATAAATTGGAATGTTGTGAGCTTGAGCTTCGTGAAGATAGGAGCCGAAATTAGTTTTATTTATCTCGTCTAATAGTTTTGCCGTATCTCCTCCACCGATATAAATTCCGCCGATATCGGACAGTCCTTTTCTTTTGTTTAAATCCCCAAGCATGCGAATTTCGCCACTCCAAATCGGCTCAAAAACTGATTTAAACCATTCGAGACATTTAAAATGCTGATTATAAGTTTTGGCAACAGGAATATAAAGCAGAGTCTCTTTTGGTTTAATATTCGACGCAAACTCTTTATCCAAAAGAGCTGAATTGGATTTGTTACCACCGCCAGAAAGAAATATCTTTGACATTTATTACCTCATAATAAATTTACCAATTTCTCGTCTTTATCTCAAATGGAGTTAGGCGAGATTCCACCTTTTAGCACAAGCCAAATAGTGCTTCGTGATGCCGAGTATTTTTTCTCTGGTGAGATTAGATAACCTCGACACGGTTTCGACATCGAGCATGTTGGTAATACCAGAAAATTGCACTTTTTGGTAAGCTGCAAAGTCCTGTTTCGATATTTCTTTTTGTTTCTTCATTGTTCAATTGTTCACCCCTTTACTTTTTCTTAAGTTCTAAGGCGATAATTTCGGTTCGTTTTACCAGAATCAAATTCATGATTTTATCTTGTTGACTCTGATCAACCCAGAATTTCACAACAATGCCGGAAACCGCCGTGATTTTCACGTACAGTCCGGCATGATCGCTTTCAAGCTTAACGAATAGAATCTTGGCGATCGGGATTTCAACGGTCGGGTCTGATCGTCCAACCAGACTATTATTTTTGAAATTAGTACAAACTATATTTCGCGTCCAAGATCTCTTTGGATATGTTTTTTAACTCCGATAATTCTCATTTTTTGCAGAGTCTGCTTCTCTTTTTGTTTATTTAATCTTGATATTGACAATGACTACAACCGAGGTATAACTTTGGCCGTAACATTTAGTATTTTAGTACTTTTCAATTTCAGTATCTCCCTGTTGACTCCTGTTGTAATAAAGTTTATTATACTGCTGACCAATCGAGGCTTAGATTAAGAAGAGTGACGATTGCGAGAACATTGAAATACATGCACATGAACTAGCAGGTTTTCTTCGCGCAATTGTTTGACGAATCCCAACAAAGAAAAACGAGACGATCTCTTTGGAGAGGGTGGGTGCGACTGTTGTTGTGACACTGACGAAATAGAAAAGTCATGCCCCGGTTCTTCGATAGACGAAAGGAGAGTGTGGATAGTGTACGATGGTGTATCGGTTATCATCCCGACTGCAAGAACAGACCACAGCACCTTCGATTACCTGTCAAGCGTTGCTCAGTCCTTGGGCAATTTTGACGGAGAGAAGGAGCTAGTGATCGCCGCCGATCGTGAGGTCGGTGGAACTGACTTCCTGAGAGCCATCGTTGCCAAGTATGGCTTCGTAAGGATTCTCGAAGGAGAGATCCGAAAGGGATCCGCACGGACTCGACTCGAAGCCCTGAGGGAAGCACAGCACCAGGTCGTGTTGTTCACTGATGACGACTGTGTTGTGCCGGCCGAGTGGGTCACGCAAATGTATCATGCAGTAATGCATCACGGGGTGGTAGCTGGAAATCTCAAAGCGCTTTGTCCGGAGAATCCCTACTGCTCGGTTGACGCATACGTTGATCAGCTACGGATACGATCCGTGGACGAGCTTGGCAACGCGAAGTACATCTCGTTCCCGAACTTCGGTGTTCTGAGGCAATGCTTGCCCGAAGAGCTGTTCTTCGCAAGTCGCCTAAACACCGCCGAAGACATCGATCTAGCATGCCGGCTACGGCTGATGGGAATACCAATCTGGTTTGACGAGTCCATCGTGATTGAGACCGAGTACCCCTCGACATTCAAAGGGCTGGTCCGAAGGAAGATCAAGCATGCGATGGGAATCGCACACCTGCGATTTCGTCTCGGTCCCAAAGACTGTGGCCAAGTAGGACTTGCCGAAACACCAGCCAGGATGCTCAGGCGCTGGGTTGGGTTGTCACTCCAGGCACCGTTGCCCGTAACGCAGAGGGCATACATGCTTCTGGCCAATGCGGCGTACTGCGTTGCTCTGGCCCACTACGACAGAGTGTTCGCTCGAATTCTCTCCAAGGAAGGAGGATGACATGAGAGTCCTAGCGGTTTTTGCTCCCTCACAAGATGAGAAGGATCGTTTCTTCAGCACAACGCCGACATCCCTCGGATGGGCATTGGCTCCGTTGGTCGCAGAAATCGACCGGGGTGACTTGCCAGGCGTTGAGTATTGCTCCAAGATCTACGATCCCCTGCGAGTTCAGCCAGGGATTTGGGAGGAATTCCGGGCATTGCTGCAAATGGAGCAACCGGATATCCTTCTCATCTCCAGCACGTACGACTCTCACCACTCAGCTATTCGGCTGGCCAGAATAGCGAAACTATTCAACCCGGAGATGCTGGTTGTCTACGGTGGGCCGCACGTTGACGAAGTCACGAGTCGGCAGGTCATTGCGGCAATGCCGCATATCTACCCTTTCAACGAGGCTAACTGCCCGTTTGACATCCTCATTAGCGGTAACGGAGAGTTGGTGCTACTCTGGCTTGTGCATGAATTCTCCAGCTGGAGAGGGCCCGGATTCGTCAAGTATCTGGGTACCCAGGAGGCGCGTATGTCTTCTGCTTGCATCCCAGGTAACTTCGAGATCCACGCAAGGACGGACGGTGTACGAGTCCAAGTGATCTCGAGCTCCGGTCTGCCGCTTGATCTGTCGCAACTCCCCCTCATGCCACGCAAGCTGTTCGGATCCGACATGGATCTTTACGGCTTCAGTTGTTTCCGTGAAGTGCGCGATGATGGCGCGGTAGTTTTGCTTCCCTCGACATCGACGATGCTTCACCGGGGATGCCGAAACTTCTGCATCTTCTGCTCGGAACGGGGAGGGTATCAGTCGCGACAGCTCGACCACATCTCCTGCGAACTTGACGAACTGGCCAAAGCAGGAATCAGAGGGGTTTTCTTCGACGACAGCACATTCGGAGACCACGAGGGCTTCGATGAACTGCTTGCCTGTCTTCGAACGTTCCCCTTACAGTACGGTTCGCTGAACCGCTTCGATGCGCTAAGCGATCCGCACTCCGTCGAGAGACTTGCCGAGAGTGGCTTCGTGTACCAGTACTGCGCAATCGAGCAATTCGACAGCGCAGTTCTGAAGCAGAACGCCAAAGGCCAAGATCTCGAGGCGATCCGCCGAGGCATTGCCAATCTCGCCGCAAACGGGATGCAACTGGGAACTTCACTACTGTTCGGCATGCGTGGGGAGACGGAAGACAGTATCAACACGACCTTGGACTTCGTTGCCGCACTGGACATGCTCGGTGTTCTGAGTTGCGTCAGTATGAGTCTATACTCCTATCATCCCGACACGCCACTGACCCTTGGAACCAAGGAGGGCAAGCAGATGCATTCGCAGCTACGCTTCGATGGGGAGCCACCCCATCGAGGTGAGCCGTGGAATGCGTTCGAGGAAGGACTATGGTTCCACCCGCCTTGGCTTACGGCCGAGCGAGTTGGATACGTCTACCGCCAAGCGCAGGAGCGGTTCAGCACGAAGCTGGTCCGCAACATGAGGAAGGACGGAGAGGCGCTGTAACAAGGGCTATGCGAGCGAACCTCGCATAGCCCTTTAAGTCTTGGGCCACTTTTCGGCCGCTAAAATAGTATTAGTTTTTAATAGTTCCCAAATGTACTCTGTTATAAAAGGCATAAATGGATGTAGGAGTTTTAAAGATTGTTTGAGACAGTAAAGGAGTAATAACTTGGTATTTATATCAGTTTTTTTGTCTTTTAGCTGAATCTTACTTGCCTCGATATATTTATCTGCAAACTCATGCCAAACAAACTCATAGATTGCCTGGGCCGCTTCGTTAAAACGAAAACCTTCGAGATGATTCGTAACTTTTTTGATAGTCATGTCCAACTCTTTTAAGATCTGTTTGTCGGCTTCAGTCACTGCAGTCATCTGTCCATCATTTTTTTCAATATCTGCTAAATCGCACATGCTTATGAATCTAAAGATATTCCATAGCTTGTTGGTAAAATGTTTCATACCTTTTACTCTTTCTTCCGCAAAAGCCATATCTGTTCCACCGGAATTGGCATATACGAGAGCAAAACGCAATGCATCCGTCCCGTATTTGGCCATCACATCAAGCGGATCGATAATGTTGCCTTTACTCTTGCTCATTTTTTCCCTATTCGCATCCCTGACTAAACCATGTAAGTACACAGTTTTAAACGGGATTTGTCCAAGCAGGCCACATGACATTAGGATCATTCTTGCAACCCAGAAAAATAAAATATCATACCCAGTTTCCATTACTTCGTTGGGATGATAAAGATTGAGATTGTCGGTTTTTTTAGGCCAACCCAGGGTCGAAAATGTCCAGAGACCAGAAGAAAACCATGTATCTAATGTATCGCTGTCTTGTTCCCACCCACCCTCGGTCGGCGGATTGACTCCGCAATAAATTTCTTTATTGCGATACCACACCGGAATTTGATGGCCAAAGATAATTTGTCTTGATATGCACCAGTCACGCAAATTATCGATCCAGTGGAAGTAGGTTTTGGTGAAATAGCCGGGAATAATTTTTATCTGGCCGGACTCAACAACTTTTCGCATAAGTTGCTTTAGTGTTACCTCTTCGCCAGTTGGAATTCCTTTGATATCAGACTTAATTAATTTGAAAGGTTTATCTACCGCAACAAACCACTGCTCGCGAACTTGGGGTTCAATAATTCCATTGCCACGGCTGTTGGTAGCGATACGATGAATATAACTGGGTTCGATCCGTTCTAAAAGTCCCTTGCCTTGCATCTTCTCAACAATCATTTGCCGAGCCTTGCTAATATGATGACCAGCAAACTCATTAGCAATCGGAAGCAAGCATCCTCGCAAATCAATCACGGGCTCAATATCTAATTTATGTCTTTTGGCGATCTCGTAGTCCTTTGCATCGTGTGCAGGCGTGATAGTCATGACCCCGCTGCCAAATTTCATATCGATAGCCTCATCTTTGATAACGGTTGCTGTAACTGGGCCGTTGATCCATTCGACATTAATCTTTTGCCCTTGCTTAAATTTAAGATACCGTTTATCTTTCGGATGCATTACGACATATTTGTCTCCGAATTTTGTTTCAGGACGAGTAGTACCGATCGAAAAAGGACCATATTTTAAATAATAAAAATTCGTTGCTTCTTCTTTCCATTCAATTTCGTCGTCGGAAACATTGGTCTGAAGCTTAGGGTCCCAGTTCACGAGACGATAACCTCTATAAATTAGACCTAGTTCATAAAATTGTTGAAAGGCGGTACGAACCGCTAGAGTTCGAGATTCGTCAAGCGTGTAAGCCAAATGGCTCCAATCTACACTAGCGCCTAATTGCTTCAGCTGACTCAAAATAGTTTTTTGTGAGGTGGCGGCGAACTGCTCGATAAGTTTCAAAAACTCTTCTCGCGAAAAGTCTCGGCGAGTTTTCCTTTCTTTCTTATATAATTCAGCTTCAACTTTAGCTTGAGTCGCGATTGCTGCATGATCTGTCCCGGGAATGTATAAGGCACGGTAGCCTTGCATTCGACGAAAGCGGATAATTATATCCTGGATGGAAACAGTTAGGGCATGTCCAAGGTGGAGAACGCCTGTTACATTAGCCGGCGGAAAAACCATCGCAAATGGTTGGCCAGATTCAAGATGATCGGGATTAAATATTTTTGCTTTTTCCCATTTTTTATTTATACCCTCCTCTATCAGAGTATGATCATAAGCCTTGGGTAATTCTGCGCTATTTTCCTTTTCCATAGAGTCTTTACTATTTTAAATAAATTTCTCAAAATTTCTACTCCAATATCTCATAACTACCCTGTTACTGCAAGGGTGAAGGCAGTCATTTTTGAGAATCACCCGAGAGGATTTATTGGTAATGGAGAGGACGCCTATCGCCGCGTTCAATTGTGGTGGCTCTGCTGTCATTGGTGATGATAATAACGGGTTGTTCGCCAAATTGCACGACACTGCGGTCTTCTACAATTACTCCCGATTTTTCACTTAAAATGATCAACGGGCCAATTTCCTGGGCGAGCTTTGTTATTTTGTCTTTATCTTTTTCTTGGTAATGGCAAACGACAGAATAACCTGCAAGCATGTTTAGGCCGTTGGCGGGCTGATTGCTGTCGTTCATTAGATCGGAATCGGTTTTGATGCTTTTGCCAAGCACAATTGCTCCGGCACTACCGCCATAAATTGGAATATCGTGTGCTTGAGCTTCTCGAAGATAGGATCCAAAATTTGTTTTGTTTATCTCGTCTAATAGTTTCGCCGTATCTCCACCACCGATATAAATTCCGCCAATGTCTGATAATCCTTTTCTTTTGTTCAAATCAGTTAGCATTCTGATCTCGCCCCGCCGAAGCTGCTCAAAAACTGACTTGAACCATTCGAGACATTTAACGTGTTGGCTATCATCTTTGGCAACGGGAATATAAAGCAGGGCGCCTTTTGGTTTTATACGAGAAGCAAATTCCTTATCCAAAAGAGCTGAATCTGTTTTGTTACCCCCACCAGAAAGGAATATCTTTGACATTTATTACCTCATAACAAAGTTACCAATTTCTGGCTCTTATCTCAAATAGTGCTAGGCACGGTTCCATTTTTTGGCGTAGGCCGAGTAGTTCTTCGTGATGTCGAGTATCGTTTTTCTGGTGAGATTAGATAACCTCGAGACTGTTTCAATATCAAACATATTAGTGACACCTGATTGTTGCACTTCTCGGTAGGCAACAAAATCTTGCTTGGTTATTTTTTCTTGTGATTGAACCACATTACCCGTTTCCTTTTAGTTCTCTCTCCAATGTTTCACCTCTTTTGTTTTGAATCAAATACATAATCTTATCTTCTTGACTCGGATCAACCCAGAATCTCACGACAACGCCGGAAACCGTCGTGATTTTCATGTACGGTCCGGCATTATCGTTTCCGAGTTTGACAAAAAGAATCCTAACAATCGGAATCTCAACGGTCGGGTCCGACTCGACGATCAGCTTATCGCCTTTGATATGATACTTCTTGATCATTTTATTTGCCTTTAGACACAATGAATGACGCGAATCATGCTTAA
>Ga0265297_10002375_pt1 | contig 38572 bp, 30 predicted proteins | sample Munlanlwell13791_FD_192502 | JGI IMG/M metagenome (GOLD analysis project Ga0265297, IMG submission 192502) | Leachate microbial communities from a municipal landfill in Southern Ontario, Canada - Leachate well 137-91 | ecosystem: Engineered > Solid waste > Landfill > Unclassified | place...
ACGCACCCGACTGTGGACGGCGCCGACTGCAGACGAGAGGAGTTGTTGCGTTGCCATGACCGACTCGCCCCCGTCCCGCGCGCCGGCCCGGCGCCTGCGTGCCCGCCCCCGGCCGGCCACCGACCGGGAAGAGCGCACCCAGGCCCTGCGCAGCGCCATCCTCGAATCGGCGATCGCCGAATTCGCCGCCCATGGCTATGGCGGGGCCTCCCTGCGCGCCATCGCGGCCCGCACCGGCATCGAACTGGGCCATCTCGGCTATCATTTCTCGACCAAGCTCGAGCTGTGGCAGGCAGCGGTCGCCGCCATCTTCGAGGCCATGCCCTCGCCCGAGGCGGTGCCCCTGCCCGAAACGGCAGAACAGGCCGTGACCAGCCTGTCGACCCTGGTTCGCAACTATGCCGATTTCTGCGTCTCCCATCCCGAGCACATCCAGATCGTGTTCGGGGAATCGCCGGCCGGCGGCGAGCGCCTGCAATGGCTGTCGGACAATTTCCTGAACCCGGTCGTCCAGGGTTTCAATCGCCACATCGAGGCGGCGCGGAACCTGGGCATCGCGGGCGCCGTGCCGCCCTCGCTGATGATTGCGGCCCTGGTCGGCATTTCGGCGATCAATTTCGCGCTGCCCGAGCTGCGCGACACGCTGCGGCTCGACGCGATCAGCACAGAATCTTTTGCCGCCATGGCACAGGTCTTCCTGGCCGCCACCGCCAAGCCGGCCTGATCGGCCCCCTCCCCCGCCCCCTCTCGCGGCGTCCCGGGCTTACGCCCGAAGTCCGTTCGTTATGGCGATTGTTGTCGATTTTGACGGATGACAAGTAATGCTGTGTCACTGTATCTAAGACTGGCGTGTGAGCCCTTATGCACGCTGTTCGGCGCCCGCCGCCGAACCGACTGACGGCGCCAGGAGCGATCCTCGGCGCCGTTCTTTTTAGCCCCGAAAGCAGAAAGGGCGGCCGAAGCCGCCCTTTCGAAGGTGAAGACCGATACCTCAGGGCAGCAGGCCGCCGAGCAGGCCGGTGAGCTGATCGGCACCCGGCAGGGCGGCCAGCTGGTCGGTGATCTGGGTCGGATCGGCGCCACCGGAGAGCCCCTGGAGCACGGTGTTCAGCGCGTCGATCAGCGGGGTCAGCGCCGAATCATTGGTACCGACCAGACCCTGCACGACGTCGGTGAGGGCGCCGAGCGCGCCCGAACCGGCGTTGGTCAGATCGGCCAGCGGGCCGGTCAGCGCGCTCAGGGTGCCGCCGGCCGGATCGACCAGGCCGTTGATCAGGTCGGTGATCGGACTGATCAGGGTCTGATCGGCGAGCTGACCGACCGTGTCCTGCACGGTGCAGATCAAGTCGGCGCAGGTGTTGGCCGGCGGCGGGGGCGGCGGCGGGGTGATGTCGCCGTAATCGTCGCCGCCCGGCTTGGTGGCGCCACCGGCGCGGCTGATCTGCCGCAGGCCGAAGCCGATGGGATCGGTCATGAAGAAGTTCTGGCGCAGCAGCTTGCGCTGGATGTCGATCAGGGTCGGACCGCCGCTCGCCTGCTTGGTGCGATCGTCGGACATCAGGTTGGTGCCGCTGTTGAAGTAGAAGCGGACACCGCCGTAGCCGGTGGCGCCGGCATTGTCGAAGGCGCCGGTGGCGAACAGGGCCATGCCCGGGATGTCGGTCAGCAGGGCCTCGATCTGGATGTCGCCGCCGAACTCGTTGGTCTCGGAATAGGACAGGCCACCGCCCAGGCGGAGGTTCGGATTGGTGTAGATCGACAGGCCGACGCGGCCGTAGGCCTGGTCGGGCAGGACCTTGCCGGTGGTATAGCCGACCGTCGCCTCGAGGGTGATGTTGTCGAGGTAATATTCGCTGATGCCGGCGACGGTATACTGGGCGTAGCTGTCGATATAGTAGCCGGCGCCGACCACGCCGACCATGAACTTCTGCGGATCGCGGTAGAACAGCTGGGCAGCGCCGCCGGCAAAGCCGACGTCGTCCGCCACCACGCCGGCGATACCGTCGAGCTGCAGTCCGCCGTTGTCACCCAGCGGGATGGTCAGGCTGGGGGCGCCACCGTAGATGCCGCCGTTCTCGTCCCCGCCGCCGAACAGGCTGAGCTGGGCATTGGTCTCCTCGACGCCCTTGCCGGTGCCGAGCTGATCGCCCGAAACCGGGACGGCGTCCTGCGCACCCGCCAAGCCTGCGGCCGCGACGGCCGCGGCAATCGCCGTCGATGTCCAAACTGCCCGGAGTTTCATGTTTCGTCAGCCCCTGAATCGAAATGATCGGCCGCCCCTCGAGGGGGGCAAGGCCCGCATTTCCGCCAAGCCCCGCGGCACGGTGTCCCGGCCGCCCAATCCCGGCGAATACATTCAGAGACTGTGCTCGAATTAGCGTTTATTGCTTGGTCAATTGAAATCGGGATGGCGAGGAGATGCCACCTGATCGGCACAATTACCCGCCGACTTGGCGAACGATCGTCGCCAGCCCCACCGCCTCACTTCTTGCATGTTGCACTCAATCAGCAAAATCGGACCGGAGCCGACCGGCGAGGCGCTGAAATGATCAAATTGGCGACAGCAACTATCACCGTTTCGGTGGCAGTTTTGAAGGCGCGCCGGCCGCCGCACGATGGCGGCGGCGCGGCAGGCGCGGCTCAGCCGAGGCGCCGGAGCAAGGCGCCCAGGCGCGCCATTCCTTCCTCGATCTGTGCCGGAGTCGAGAGCGAGAAGGAGAGGCGCAGCTTGTTGTTCTGGCGCCCTTCGCCGTAGAAGGCGCCGCCCGGCACGAAAGCGATGCGGCAGTCCTTGATCGCCTGCGCCAGGAGGTCGGCGCCGTCGATCCCGGCCGGCAGTGTGACCCAGATGAACATGCCACCCTCGGGCCGGGTCCAGCTCACGTTTTCCGGCATGTGGCGGGCGAGCGCCGCCAGCATGGCGTCGCGCCGCTCCTTGTAGACCTTGCGGTTCGAGGCGACCTGGCTCTCGTAGACCGCTTCGGCGGCCTGGTGCATCACCATCTGATTGATCGTCGCGCAGTGGAGGTCCGCCGCCTGCTTGGCCAGGACCAGCTTGGCGATCGCCGCCGAAGCGCCGCACACCCAGCCGACGCGGAGCGCCGGGGCCAGCGTCTTGGAGAAGGTGCCGCAATAGAGCGTGCGGCTGGCCTCGATCCCGCCCGAGCGGGCGATGTCGAGGGCGAGCAGCGGCGGCACCGCCTCGCCGTCGTAGCGGAGCGCCTGGTAGGCCGCGTCTTCGACCACGATCGTATCCAGCGCCTCGGCCAGGGTCAGCAGGTCCTGACGGGCCGGGAGCGAGACCGTCTCGCCCGACGGATTGGCAAAATCGGCGACCAGATAGGCGAGGCCGACACGTCCGCCGTTGGCTGCCGCAGCCTCGCGATAGCTCTCCGGCGTGCGATTGCCGCCTTCGAGGCCCAGGGTGTCGTAGCGCGGCTCATAGGCGTTGAAGGCCTGCAGCGCACCGAGATAGGTCGGTGCAGTGACCAGCGCCGTGTCGCCAGCCGAGAGGAACAGCTTGCCGATGAAGTCGAGCGCCTGCTGCGAGCCCGCCGTGATCATGATGTTGGCTTCGGTGCAGGGCACGCCCAAGGCTTCCATATGGCGCCGGATCCAGCCCCGCAGCGGCAGATAGCCTTCCGAAACCGAATATTGCAGGGCCTGCGCCGCCTTGGCCGGATCGCTCAGGATCGCGGCATAGGCGTCGCGGATCGCCTGGGTCGGGAATTGCGCGGGATCGGGAATGCCGCCGGCAAAAGAGATGATGTCCGGCTGGTCCAGTAGCTTCAGCAACTCGCGGATTTCCGAGGCGTTCATCCGGCTCGCCCGGCTTGCGAAACATTGTTGCCAATCAATCTTCTCGGCGGTCATTTTATTAGCGTCCCTTGCGGTCTGGCGCATATAAATGCCGGGTTCCGGCAGAAAGGTCAATAGTGCTGTCGTTTACGACGAAAGCCGGGGGCGGCCGTCGTGGTTGATCTGGGGGCCGGGCCCGGCTATGCACGGTCGCGACGACCATGGCAGCTCCCCTCCTCACCCTCCGCGATATCCACCTCGGCTACGGTGGCCCCCCTGTGATCGACGGCGCCGAATTGGTGGTCGGCGAAGGCGACCGGCTGTGCCTGGTCGGGCGCAACGGCTCCGGCAAGTCGACGCTGCTGAAGATCGCCGCCGGCCTGATCGAGCCCGATCGGGGCGAGCGCGTGCTGCAGGCGGGCGTCACCATCCGCTACCTGCCGCAGGAACCGGATCTCTCGGGCTTTGCCGACGTGCTCGCCTATGTCGAGGCCGGGCTCGCGCCGGGCGACGACCACCACCGGGCGAGGAGCCTGCTCGAAGCGCTCGGCATGACCGGGGCGGAGGATCCGAAGAGCCTCTCCGGCGGCGAGATCCGCCGCGCGGCCCTGGCCCGCACCCTGGCGCCGGAGCCGGACATCCTGCTCCTGGACGAGCCGACCAATCACCTGGACCTGCCGGCCATCGAATGGCTGGAAGAAGAATTGCGGGCGAGCCGTTCCGCCCTCGTCCTGATCAGCCACGACCGCCGCTTCCTGACCGCCCTCTCCCGCGCCACCGTGTGGCTCGACCGCGGCACGGCACGGCGCACCGAGCGCGGCTTCGCCGCCTTCGAGGACTGGCGCGACGACGTCTTCGAGCAGGAAGAAAAGGAACGCCACAAGCTCGACCGCAAGATCGTGGCCGAGCTGGACTGGCTGCGTCACGGCGTCTCGGGCCGGCGCAAGCGCAACATGCGCCGCCTCGGCGAACTCCACACCATGCGCCGCGCCCGACGCGAGGAACGCAAGGCGGTCGGCACCGTCAAGATGGCGCTGGGCGAGGGCGAGACCTCGGGCAAGACGGTGGTCGAGGCGAAACATGTCTCCAAGGGCTTCGACGGAAGGCCGATCATCACCGACCTGTCGCTCCGCCTCAAACGCGGCGACCGGCTCGGCATCGTCGGGCCGAACGGCGCCGGCAAGACGACGCTGATCAACCTGCTGACCGGCGCGCTCGCCCCCGATGCGGGCGAGGTCAAGCTGGGCACCAATCTCCAGATGGTGACCCTGGACCAGAAGCGCGAATCCCTCTCGCCCACGACGACGCTGCAGGACGCCCTGACCGGCGGCGGCAGCGACCAGGTCGAGGTCGCCGGCAGCTACAAGCATGTCATCGGCTACATGAAGGACTTCCTGTTCGGGCCGGAACAGGCGCGGACACCGCTCGGCGTGCTGTCGGGCGGGGAGCGCGGCCGGGTCATGCTGGCGCGCGCCCTGGCCAAGCCGTCGAATCTCCTGGTTCTCGACGAGCCGACCAACGACCTCGACCTCGAAACCCTCGACCTGCTCGAGGAGATCCTGGCCGACTATACCGGCACCGTCCTGCTGGTCAGCCATGACCGCGACTTTCTGGACCGCATCGCGACCTCCATCCTGGCCTACGAGGGGCCGGGGCGCTGGATCGAATATGCCGGCGGCTACAGCGACATGGTGGCGCAGCGCGGCCATGGCGTCGCCGCGCGCGAGGGTACCGCCCCGACCGCCACCAAATCCACCCTCGCAGCGGAACCAGCCGCCCGCGCGTCCGCGAAACGCAAGCTCTCCTTCAAGGAGAAGCACGCGCTGGAAACCCTGCCCAAGCGGATCGAGGCATTGGGCAGCGAGATCGCCGGGCTTCAGGCCAAGCTCGCCGACGGCAGCCTGTTCGCCCGCGACCCCGCGGCCTTCCAGAAGACGGCGGCACGGATTGAGGCAGCGCAAGGCGAACTGACCGCGGCCGAGGATGAATGGCTCGCCCTCGAAATGCTGCGCGAGGAAATCGAAGGTTAACCGTCCGAGTGGATAGTCCGACAAACGGGGCGGAAACTTCCGCTGCGATGCAAAACGGTCTATGCGCCCCCGACCCACCGCCCCAAGATCACCGGAACAGGAACTGGAGCACGCGATGAGCAATGCCGCCAACGGCAAGCCCGCCGGCGACCAAGGTGCCGATGCGGCCAAGGTCCGCCTGTGGTCCTTGACGCTGGGCAGTATCGGCGTCGTCTATGGCGACATCGGCACGAGCCCCCTCTACGCCTTCCGCGAAGCGCTGCTGCATACCGCGTCGATCGAGCCGGTGACCGAGCCCATGGTGCTCGGCGTGCTCTCGCTCATCCTGTGGTCGCTGATCCTGATCGTGACCATGAAATATGTCGTCCTGCTGCTCCGGGCCGACAACAATGGCGAAGGCGGCATTCTCTCGCTCATGGCGCTGGCCCGGCGGGCCATGGCGCGGCGCTCCGCCTTCGTGCTCATGCTCGGCATCATCGGCGCCTCGCTGTTCTATGGCGATGCCGTGATCACGCCGGCGATCTCGGTGCTCTCGGCGGTCGAGGGCCTCAAGCTGGTGACGCCGGCCTTCGACCATTATGTCCTGGTCATCACGATCGCCATCATCTTCGCGCTCTTCTATGTCCAGAGCCGGGGCACGGCCAAGGTCGCCACCTTCTTCGGGCCGATCACCACGGTCTGGTTCATCGCCATCGCGGTCGCAGGCGCCAGCCACCTGTTCGACCATCCGGCCGTGCTGCTGGCCTTCAACCCCGCCTATGCCGTCGATTTCCTGATCCGCCACGAGACCGTCGGCGTGATCGCGCTCGGTTCCGTCCTGCTGGCGGTCACCGGTGCCGAAGCGCTCTACGCCGACCTCGGCCATTTCGGCCGGGCGCCCATCCGCCTCGCCTGGCTCGGCCTGGTGTTTCCCTCGCTGACCCTGAACTATCTGGGCCAGGGCGCCCTGGTGCTGTCAGACCCGAAGACGCTGGAAAATCCGTTCTTCCTGCTGGTGCCCGACTGGGCCTTGCTGCCCCTCGTGCTGCTGGCCACCGCGGCCACCGTGATCGCGGCCCAGGCCGTCATCACCGGCGCCTATTCGCTGACCCGTCAGGCGATCCAGCTCGGCATCCTGCCGCGCATGGAGATCCGCCATACTTCGGGCGAGCATATGGGCCAGATCTATCTGCCGCGGGTGAACAAGCTCCTCTGCGTCGCCGTCATCATCCTGGTGCTGGCCTTCCAGTCCTCGGGCAAGCTCGCTTCGGCCTATGGCATCGCGGTCACCGGCACCATGGTGGTGACCGCCCTGCTGCTCTTCGTCGTCATGCGCTATCGCTGGCGCTGGCCGCTCGCCGTCTCCATCCTGGTGATCACGCCCTTCCTGCTGATCGACGTGACCTTCCTCGGCGCCAATCTGCTGAAGGTCGCCGAAGGCGGCTGGATGCCGCTGGCGCTCGGCGGCACCCTCGGCCTGATCATGGTGACCTGGGTCAAGGGCACCACCATCCTGGCCGAGAAATCGCGGCGCGACAGCCTGCCCCTGATGGACGTCGTCGCCATGCTGGAGAAGAGCCAGCCGCACCAGGTGCCGGGCACCGCCATGTTCCTGACCTCGACGCCCAACGTGGCGCCGGTCGCCCTGATGCACAACCTGAAGCATAACAAGGTGCTGCACGAGCAGAACGTCATCGTGACCATCGAGGTGGCGCAGGAACCCCGCGTCGATCCCGAGGCGCGCGTGAGCGTGCAGTCGCTGAGCCCGCGGATCATGATGATGCGGGTCTCCTATGGCTTCATGGAGAGCCCGAACCTGCCCCGCGCCTTGGCCGCGGCCCGCAAGCTGGGCCTCAAATACGACATCATGAACACGTCCTTCTTCTTGGGAAGGCGCTCGCTCCGGGCTCATCCGGGTGCGGGTATGCCGTTGTGGCAGGACCGGATCTATATCTCGCTCGCCCGCAATGCCGCCGACGCCACGGAATTCTTCCAGATCCCGTCCGACCGGGTGATCGAGCTCGGCACCCAGATGACGATCTGAGATGGCCCGGACCATCCCGATCGACAGCGAGGCGAACGAGCGTTTCCGCACCTGGGAACGCCTGCTCGACGCGCGCGGCATCAAGAAGCACGGTGCCTTCCTGCTGGCCGGGCGGAAGACCGTGCCGGAAGCCCTGGCCCTGGTGCCGGAGCGCTTCACCGCCGTGCTGGCACCCGATCAGGCCGCCCTCGACGCGATCGCCCCGCTGCTGCCCGATCAGGTGACGCGCCACCTCCTGGCCCGGCCGCTGTTCGACCGGCTCGATGTTTCGGGCACCCGGCTGCCGATCCTGGTCGGCACGGTGCCGCCCCTCGCCCTGGCCGATCTCTCAGCCCCCCCGCACGGCCTCGAACTCGTCTGCGCCCTGGGCGATCCGGCCAATCTGGGCGCCCTGCTCCGCTCCGCCGCGGCCTTCGGCGTGAAGCGCGTCCTGCTGCTGCCGGAAGCCGCCAGTCCCTGGCATCCGAAGTGTCTCCGCGCCGCCGCCAATGCCGTCTTCCGCCTCGACTTCGCCCGCGTCGGCGCCTGGGCCGCGCTGGCCACGGCGGCCGGCCCGGTTTTCGCGCTCGACGGCGGCGGCAGCGATCTCACGCGCTTTGCCTGGCCGGACGACCTCCGCCTGGTGCTGGGCGAGGAAGGCCAGGGCGTGCCCGCCGATCTCGCCGTGCAGCGCCTGGGCATCCCGACCACGGGCGCCGTCGAATCCCTGAACGCCACGGTGGCCGCCGCGATCGCCTTGCAGCATTGGTTCGGTCGCGGCTGAATCCGCCCGCTTTGTTTCGGGCTGCCATGCAAGGCTCGGGCTTGCGGCCGGGCCTGCGATCGGCCAAACCGTAGCCATCCCTGCCGCGTCGCGACTCGAAGGATCCGATCATGACCGCCGCCCCCATTCCCTTCATCGACCTGAAGACGCAGCGCGCCCGCATGGGTGCCGCCGTGGACGAAGCGATCCTGAAGGTGGTCAACCACGGCGCCTATATCATGGGGCCCGAGGTCGCCGAACTGGAGAAGCAGCTCGGCGCCTTCTGCGGCGCCAAACATGTTCTCTCCTGCGCCAACGGGACCGATGCCCTGGGCCTCGTCCTGATGGCCAAGGGGGTAGGCCCCGGTGATGCCGTCTTCGTGCCCGCCTTCACCTTCGTCGCCACGGCCGAAGTGGTGGCCTGGGTCGGCGCCACGCCGGTCTTCGTCGACGTCCTGGAAGACACTTTCAACATGGACCCGGCCCATCTCGCCGCGTCGATCAAATGGGCGCGGGAGAGCGGACTCCGTCCGGTCGCGGTGATCCCGGTCGACCTCTTCGGCCAGCCGGCGGACTATGCCGCGATCCTGCCGATCGCCGAGGCCGAGGGCCTGTGGCTCATGTCCGATGCGGCGCAGAGCTTCGGCGCCAAGCTGAACAACCGTTCGGTCGGTACCTATGGCCTGGCGACCGCGACCAGCTTCTTCCCGGCGAAGCCGCTCGGCTGCTATGGCGACGGCGGCGCCGTCTTCACCGACGACGACGAGCTGATCGAAGTGCTGCGCTCGGTCCGCATCCACGGCCAGGGCACGGACAAATACGAGAACGTGCGGATCGGCATCAACGGCCGGCTCGACACGATGCAGGCCGCCGTGCTGCTCGAGAAGCTGAAGATTTTCCCGGACGAGATCGAGGCGCGCGACCGGATCGCCAACCGCTACAATGCCGGCCTCGCCGAAGTCGCCCGGGTGCCGCGCCTGATCGCCGGGGCGACCAGCGTCTGGGCGCAATATACGCTGCTGTTCGAAGACCGCGCCAAGATCGCCGCCGCCTGCAAGGACGCGGGCGTGCCGACCGCGATCTACTACCCGATCCCGCTGAGCCACCAGCTCGGCTACAAGCATTACCCGGCCGGCCCGGGCGGCGTTCCCGTCTCGGAGAAGCTGGCGGGCAAGGTGCTGAGCCTGCCCATGCACCCCTATCTGGCCCCCGAGGTGCAGGACCGCATCATCGATGTCGTGGTGAGCGCCGCGAAACACTGAGGGCTTGCCCCTCCGGCGTCCTGGCCTCCCCCCAGAGGCCAGGGCCACCCCGGCAGGGGCAAACTGCCGAGGCGGTCCTTCCACCATGATCCGCCGGCGCCATCTCCAGAACCCCCCGGTACTGGAAACGGGCACCTGCCGGAACGGCCGGAAGGGACACGCCGTAGACGGACGGATCCGTCGCCGACAGTTAAGATCCAAGGCGGACGCGACGGAACCCCCGGAACAGGGGGGAAGGTTGCATCTCAGACCAAGCCCAGACGCGCCGCCTCCAGCGCCGCTTCGGCGCGGGACGAGACATTCAGCTTGCGATAGATCGATTTGACGTAGCCCGCCACCGTATGGTCGGTCAGGCCCAGGATGGACGCTGCCTCGTTCACCCGCAGGCCGCGGCCGATCAGTTGCAGCACGTCGGTCTCGCGCGGGGTCAGCGCCGTCTCGGGCGCCGGCGTGGGACGGCGGAAATGGCCCAGGATGCGCCGGGCGATCGAGGGCGATAGGGGCTGTTCCCCGCCGTCGATGCGGCGGAGATAGGTAACCAGGGCGGGCGCGTCCTGGTCCTTCAGGAGATAGCCCTGGGCACCGGCGGCGATGGCGTCGAACAGATGGCGATCGTCGTCGAAGATGGTGGTCACCACCGGCAGGGCGGCGGGGTAGCGGTCGGCCAGCAGACGGATCAAGTCGATGCCGCTGCCGTCCGGCAGGCCGAGGTCGACCAGCACCACGGCGACCGTGGCCGGCGTCAGACGTTCCGCGACCCAGGCCCGCGCCGAGGCGAGGTCGCCGACCGTCGACACCGACATGCCGGGCAGGGCTTCGGTCAGGCAGGCGGCGAGGAAGTCGCGCGTCTCGTCCAGGTCCTCGACCACCAGGCCGAGGCGGTTGTTCGCCCCGCTCATGCCCGCCCCCCGGCGCCCTTCAGGGGCACCACCAGGCGCACGGCAAGGCCGCGCTCGACCGCCGGGAATTCCAGCCGCCCGCCCGCCTCGCGCAGGCGCTGGGCGATATTGGCGAGGCCGTTGCCGCGCGGGCGGGCGCCGGCGGGCAGGCCCACGCCGTCGTCCGACACTTCGACGTCCAGCCGGTCGGGGCAGAGGTCGAGGGCGACCCGCACCCGCGTCGCATGGGCGTGGCGAATCACGTTGGAGAAGATCTCGCGCAAGGCCGACACCAGGTTGTGATAGAGGACGTAATCCAACATCGGCCCATCATCGTCGGCGGCCGGCGGCCAGTCCAGCGCGACGCCGGCCGCCTCCAGCCGCTCGGCCGTCTCATGGCGGAGGTCGGCCAGCACGGTCGCCAGCGGCAGGCGGTCGCCGGCCAGGGCGCTGGCGATGGTGCGCACGTCGGCGATCGCCTCGCGCAGGATCTTGCGCACCTGGGCCACGTCTGGCTTGTGCAGCCCGGCCAGCAGGCGGGCGCCGACATCGTCGTGCAGATCGCGCGAGATACGTTGACGCTCGGCCGCGGCGCCGCGGTCATAGGCGTCGCGGCTGCGATCGGCATGGCCGACCAGGTCGGTCAGTTGCCGGGCGAGGTCGAGGTGCGCCGGGCCGAACAATGCCCGGCCGCCCCAGGGATAGCGTAGCGCCAGAGCCGGTGCCCCGGCAGTCGGCGGCAGCAGCAGTTCGGTGCCGTCGCGGCCGACCCGGACGGGACCGGCGAAATGCTCCAGCGCCACCACCTCGAGGGGATCGAACAGGCGCCGCAGCAGAGCCTGCCAGCGGCCCGCGCGCTCGACCGCCGATGCTGTGAAGGCGACCGCGGCGGCCGCGCCGAACAGTTCCGATTCCGACATGCGCCGCCGCGCCACGACCCGGCGCCAGGCGGCGTCGCGGAACGGCAGATAGAGGAAACCGACCGCGATCAGGGCGAGGCCCATCGACGGCTCCGGCCGGAGATGCAGGACATAGAGCATCCCCGCGTCGAGCAGCAGCATGGCGAGCACGGCACCGCCATAGAACAGCACCCGGAACGACCATTCGCCGATCTCGAACAGGCGATAGCGGCGCAAGCCGAGCGCCAGGCCGATATAGACGGCCAGGAAGAAGCCGAAGGCATGGCCTTGCGACATCGACGGCTGACGGTCGATCAGCAGCGGGGCCGCGATGATCAGGATGAAGCAGCCGGCGCCGACGATGATGGTGAGTCCGAGCCAGGCGAGTGCTGCCCGCGCCGTCGGATCGCCCCGGTTGACGCGCCATTGCACCCCGACCAGGACGACGATCAGCGCCATTTCGAAGGCGGTCGGCACGTAATGCACCAGGCTCACGCTGTGGAGCACCTGGGCGATGTCCAGCACCATCACCAGGGCCAGCGCCACCGGCAGCCAAAGCAGTTGCCGGATCGGCACCAACGCCTTCGGATAGAGCAGGAAGAGGGCGATGGCGGCACCGCCGAAGCCGAGCGAGCCGCCGAAATTCAGGCATGAGAGGAAGCGGAACAGGGTGCCGTCGATCGCCAGTTCGCGCGTGCTGTAGATCGCCGCCGCATGGGTCGAGGCGATCATGCACAGGCCCGAGAGCAGGAAAATGCGCGGCGCCGCGTCGCGCGGGCGGATCGCCCAGACCCAGCCGGCGATCAGCAAGGCCCCCGCCCCGGTCAGATATTGCACCCAGAAGGCGACCGGCAGTGTGCCAAGTGGCCGCGCCCCCGGCATCGCCTCGATCACCGTGCCGTTGTCGAGGGTCAGGCGAACCGGACCGCCGGCCGCGAGAATGCCCGCGAGCTGGTCCTGGCGCGCGAAAAATTGGCGAAGCGCGTCATAGCTGCCCAGGAAATCCGCCTCTTCGGTCAGATCGTCGTTCACCAGGGCGACACCGCGGCCGATCGGCCCAGCGACAGAGAGCAGCTGATGGTCGAGCGCCGAGGCGGCGACCGGCCCGCCGTCCTCGACCGCGACGATGGCGGGAATTCCCTTCTGCCCCTGCGCCAGGGTGATGCCAAGCCAGGGCTGCGCCAAGGCGGTCCACAGGGTGGACACCAGCACGATCACGCAGAGGGCTGCAACCCCCAGCATATAGGCGGCCGGCGAATGCGCCGTGGAAACGGCTGCACCCTGGCCGGCCGGTACGACGGTCTCGGCATCGGTCCGACTCATGCTTTCCTCATACGCGGAAAGCGGCTCCGATGCAGCGTTTTCGTGACTTTTCCGGTGGTCTTCAGGCGGCCAGCGCCCGGCGCACGGTGGCGACCAGCTCGTCCCCGGCGACGGGCTTGCCCAGAACATGGCGGGTCAGGGGCCTCAAGTCGTCGCGCGCCTGGTCGGCATTGGCGCTGACCACCACCACGGGCACGCCCAGCGTCTGCACCAGGGTACGGGTCGCGGAGACGCCGTCGAGATCGCCCTTGAGGCGGATATCCATCAGGGCGAGGTCGGGACGTTCTTCCCTGGCGACACGGATGGCGGCGCGCGCGTCGTCGACCGGGCCGATCACCTCGAAACCCGCATCCGTCAGCACGGCATCGAGGAAGAAGGCGATGAACGCCTCGTCCTCCACCACCAAGATCCGCTGCACCATCGCCGTTCACCCGAACCCGCGGCGGCCCTTGCCACCATTCGAAAGATCCAATGCGGGGAGCGGCGCCATGTTCCCCCCGGCCGGCGCATTATCCATGTGTTGCACGCAGATCACGGATTGCGCCGGCGAAGGGCGATGGAGCGGCAGGGCGGTTTGCGCAATACTGACCGCCCGACAGCTACGACCGGCCCATCTTGTCCCCGACCAGCCCCCTTCGCATCGCCATGTGGTCCGGCCCGCGCAACATCTCGACCGCGATGATGCGTGCCTTCGAGAACCGGGCCGATTGCAGCGTGGTCGACGAACCGCTCTACGGCTTCTATCTCGCGGAAACCGGGATCGACCATCCGGGGCGGGACACGATCGTCGCCGCCATGGACTGCGACTGGAGACGCGTGGTCGCCGGCCTGACCGAGGCGCCGCTCGACAAGGGCCATATCCATTACCAGAAGCATATGACCCACCACCTGCTGCCCGCGGTCGAGCGCGGCTGGCTCGACCGTGTGGTGAACTGCTTCCTGATCCGCGATCCGGTCGAGGTCGTCGCCTCCTATCTCGAGAAGCGGGACGCGGTGACTCTGGCCGACATCGGCATCCGCGAGCAGGCGGAGATTTTCGAGCGTGCGGCCGACCGGCTGGGCCATGCGCCGCCGGTGATCGAGGGGCGCGACGTCCAGGCAGCACCGGAAGCCATGCTGCGCGCCCTCTGCGCCGCGGTTGGCATCACCTTCGATCCCGCCATGCTGTCTTGGCCGCCAGGCCGGCGCGCCAGCGACGGGGTCTGGGCGCCCCATTGGTATGGTGCCGTCGAAGCCTCCACCGGCTTTTCACCGCCCGGCCCGGCCAAGGCGCCGCCGCCCGGCTTTGACGACCTGATCGAAGAAGCGCGCGTCTATTACGAACGCCTGCGCCGCCACCGCCTGACAGGAGCACATTGAGAATGTCCATCGGCAGCCAGTCCTATGCCGACGATCCGCGGAACGAGACGGTCCTGATCCATGTGAACGGCACCCTGGTGCCGCGGAGCGAGGCCAGGGTTTCCGTCTTCGATGCCGGCTTCGTGCTGGGCGACGGGGTCTGGGAAGGTTTCCGCCTGGTGCGCGGGCGGATCGCCTTCATGGACCGCCATCTCGACCGGCTCTTCGCGGGCGCCCGGGCGATCGACCTCGACATCGGGCGGAGCCGGCTCGAACTCGCCGCCGCCCTCTACGAGACGGTGGTCGCCAACAATATGACCGATGGCGTCCACATCCGCCTGATGGTCACCCGCGGCCTCAAGAAGACGCCGAACCAGGACCCGCGCATGACCGTGGGGCCGGCCACATTGGTCATCGTCGCCGAATGGAAGGAGCCCTCGCCCGCCCTGTTCGAGCGCGGCCTCCACCTCGCCTCGGTGCCGATCCGCTGCACCCCGGCCGACATGTTCGACATGCGCCTGAACAGCCATTCAAGGCTCAACCTGATCATCGCCTTGAACCACGCCATCAAGGCGGGCGCCGACGAAGCCCTGATGCTCGACCCGCTCGGCTTCGTGTCGAGCTGTAACGCCACCAATTTCTTCATGGTGAAGGGCGGCACGGTCGTGACCTCGAGCGGCGACTATTGCTTCAACGGCATCACGCGGGCCCATGTCATGGCGCTGGCCCGCGCCAACAACCTGCCGCTGGAAATCCGCAATTTCACCCTCTCCGACGTCGCCAATGCCGACGAAGCCTTCGTCACCGGCACCTTCGGCGGCATCACGCCGGCCACCATGCTGGACGGACGGCCGATCGGCAGCGGGCGCCCCGGTCCGGTGACCGAGGCGCTGCGCACCTTCTACCTCCGCCTTCGCGACGCCGAAGGGGCGCGCTGAGTTCAGGCCGCGTGGGCCTCCGAGAGGCTAGGCGGCGCGGGCCTGGGCCGGGGCTTGCCGGCCCAGGATCATGTCGGCCGCCTTTTCGGCGATCATGATGGTCGGCGCATTGGTATTGCCGGAGACCACATTCGGCATGATCGAGGCATCGACCACCCGAAGCCCGGCGATGCCGTGGACCCGAAGCTCGGGCGAGACGACCGACATCGCATCGTTGCCCATGCGCGCGGTGCCGACCGGGTGGTAGGCGGTCTCCGCCTTGGCGCGGATGTAACGGCGAAGGTCTTCCCTTGTGCCGAAGTCGGGGCCGGGCCGGACCTCGCGCCCGCGGTAACCGTCGAAGGCCTTGGCGGCGAAGATCTCGCGCCCGATCAGCAGGCTGTCGACCATCACCTCGAGGTCGTCGCCGACCTGGAGGTAGTTCGGCTGGATCAGGGGCGCCGCCAAGGGATCGGCCGAATGCAGGCCGAGCCAGCCGCGCGAGGCGGGACGCACCGGATAGAAATCGATCTGCGAGCCCTTGCCGCCCAGATGCTGGCGCCCATGGTCGACCGCCAGGCTGGACAGGAAGAAGAATTGCAGGTCCGGCGCCTCCAGCCCGGGGCGCGACGAGGCATAGCCGCCGGACTCGAAGCCATGGCTGGCCCCCGCCCCTTTCCGGGTCAGGAAATATTTCGCCAGGGTCGATATCTGGCCCCAAGGCGTCATCAGCTCGTCGTAGGAGACCTTGGCCGGGCAATCATAATAGAGGCCGATGCCGAGGTGATCCTGCAGGTTCCGGCCGACGCCGGGCAGGTCGAGCACGACCGGAATGCCATGGCGGCGGATCTCGTCCGCCGGGCCTATCCCTGAGAGCAGCAGGAGCTGCGGCGTGTTCACCGCCCCGCCCGACAGGATCACCTCGCGCGAAGCCCGGATCGTCTCGCGCCGGCGGCCGCGCGCCACTTCGACGCCAACCGCCCGGCCGCCTTCGACCAGCACCCTGGTCGCCTGGGCGCGGGTCACGATGGTGAGGTTGCGGCGCCCTTCCGAGGCGCCCAGGAAGGCGCGCGCGGTCGACCAGCGGCGATTGTCCTTGCAGGTCCGCTGATAGGTGCCGACGCCGAGCAGATGATCGCCGTCGTTGAAATCGGGCGTGAAGGGCAGGCCCGCCTGCTGACCCGCCGCCAGGAAGACGTCGACCAGGGGATTGGGTTCGGCGAAATCCTGCACGTTCAGGGGGCCGCCCTGGCCATGGGCGCCGTCGGCGCCCCGCTCGTTGTGTTCGGAGCGGGTGAAATAGGGCAGGACCTCGTCCCACGACCAGCCGCGGCAGCCGGATTGCGCCCAGGCGTCGTAATCCGAGCGGTGGCCGCGGATATAGACCATGCCGTTGATCGCGGAGGAACCGCCCAGCACCTTGCCGCGCGGCCAGAACAGGCGGCGCCCGTTCATCTGTTCCTGCGGTTCGGTCTCGAAGTGCCAGTTCACCGACTTGCCGCCGACCAGCACCTTCATACCCGTCGGCATATGGATGAAGGGATTCCAGTCGCGCCCGCCCGCCTCGATCAGGGCGACGGTCACCTTCGGATCGGCCGAGAGGCGATGGGCCAGCACACAGCCCGCCGAACCGGCGCCTACGATCACATAGTCGTACATGGAACCTCCCCTATACTTTATGATTATTTATCATATTCGTAGCAGGTTTCCGGGGCCTGGCAAGGGTGGGGCTTGACCCGGCGAGAGCCTGCGCGGAAGGTCGAGACATGATGCGTCCATTCCCTCTCCTGGCCGGCTTGGCGCTGGCGCTCGCCAGCGGCACCGCCGCCCTCGCCGCCGCCCCGGCGTCCCCGACGCCCCAGGTGCCGATCGCGCTTCGCCTGTTCTTCGTCGCGGTGGACCGCAATGCGGACGGCAAGATCGACCAGGGCGAGGCCGACCAGTTCGTCGACCGACTGTTCGCCCAGGCCGACACCAATGGCGACGGCGTGCTGACGCTGGCCGAAGTGCTGGCCCAGCAGGCCAGGCTGGCGCCGGGCGACGGCAACGCCCGGGCGACCACGGCGCAATTCCGGCGCATGGACCTCAATCACGATGGCCAGATCGACGGGCGCGAGGCAAACAAGGCGGCGGTCAAGCATTTCGCCTTCCTCGATGCGAATCACGACGGCGCGATCACCCTCGCCGATCTCGCCGGGCGCGACCTGACCACGCCCTTCCAGGCCGCCGCCAACAACCCCTGATGCCCTGAAAGCGAAAAGGCCGGAGAAAGCGAAAAGGCCGGACGGTCGCCCGTCCGGCCCTTCGATCCCGGCCTTTCGGTCGGCGTGCCTGAAATCAGATGGTGGCGATCCAGGTCGCTTCGCGGCCCTTCTGCGCAGTCTGCACGGTCATCTTCACGCGCTGCTGGGCCTGCAGGTCGACGAGACCGCAACGGCGCAGCACGCTCTTGTGGATGAAGACGTCCTTGCCGCCGTCGTCGGCCACGATGAAGCCGAAGCCGGATTCCGGCTTGAACCACTTCACGGTGCCGCTGATCGTCTCGGCGTCCGAAGCCGGGGCGGCGATCGGGGCCTGGTTGAAGCTGCTGCCGGCGCCGGCGCTGCTGCGCTCGCGCCCGCCGAAGCCGCCACGGTCACCGCCGCCGCCGAAGCCGCCGCTACGCTCGCCGTAACCGCCGCTACGCTCGCCGTAGCCGCCGCTGCGCTCGCCGTAGCCGCCGCTGCGCTCACGGCCGCCGAAGCCGCCGCGATCGCCGAAGCCGCCACGATCGCCGAAGGGCGCACGGTGCGGAGGAGCCGAGCCGGGCTCGACACCGACGACGTCGATCAGGCGCTGCACCTGCGGTCCGCGCGGGCCCTCGCCGATATCGACCGTGAGTTCCGCCCCGTCGGGAAGATCGCCGTAACCGGCAGAGCTGAGGACGGAGACGTGGAGGAAGGCGTCAGGGGAACCGTCGATCGGGGCAACGAAACCGAAGCCCTTCATGCTGTTGAACCACTTGACACGCGCTTTGACGTTGTTGGGCACTGGATCAGACCTTAGAGACGCGCCGCTCGACCACGGCGACGCAAATGCTTTCCGGGCGCGCCCCTCGACAACACGAGCCCGTAGCCGGCACCACCGACCCCTGCGAGCCGCGCTTTGAGGAGCAATGGAACGATATGCGTCGTTCCGCCCATATTCAAATCAAATTTGGGGGCGTGGCGGGCTTGCGGGCCTGCAAACAAGTCAGCTTGGCCGTTTTAAACCATGCCGTGAGAGCATGGCAAGGCCGCGCCCGACGCATGGCAAACAAAAGCCGTCAGAGCGCGGTGCCCGGCGGCGTGTCCGCCTCGGCCGCCAGACGGGCCGCCGCCCGCTCCCGCGCCTTGGCATAGGCGATGGGACCAAGGGGAATGGTGATGGCATAGGCGAGGATCACCGTGCCCAGCACCTGCCAGGGATAGGACAGCGCCAATGCCGTGGCGATGCCGACAAAGACCAGGGTGGGCAGCACGAAATCGCGGTGGATGCGGATTCGCTTGAAGGACAGGGTCGGGATCCGGCTGACCATGAGAAAGGCCACGGCGACCGCGACCACGGCGACCAGATAGGGCGAGCGGCAGAAAGTGTCGCCCAGGCTGAAGCTGGCGATGATCGGCAGCAGCACCAGGGCGGCCCCGGCCGGCGAGGGCACGCCGGTGAAGAAGGCGGCGGTCCAGGCCGGCTTGTCCGGATCATCCAGCGCCACGTTGAAGCGCGCCAGGCGGAGCGCGCAGCAGACGGCATGGGAGAGCACGGCGATCCAGCCGAAGCCGGCGATATCGCCGAGCGTCCAGAGATAGAGCACGACCACCGGCGCCACGCCGAAGGACAGGAAATCGGAGAGCGAGTCGAGTTCCGCGCCGAAACGGCTGGTGCCCTTGAGCAGGCGGGCGACGCGGCCGTCGATGCCGTCGAACAGGCCGGCGATCATGATCGCGGCGACCGCGAGGTCGAATTTGCTCTCGATCGCGAAACGGATCGAGGTGAGGCCGGAACAGAGCGCCAGGGTGGTCAGGATGTTGGGCAGCAGGCTGCGCACCGGCAGCTTGTTGATCCGCCCCTCGCGGAGCCGGAGCCGGCGCCGGCGGCGCATCACTTCCGCATTCCAGGATTGCCAGTCGTCCATCCCGCCACCTCCGGCCTGCAGTCTAGAGCCGATTGCCGATTCACTGAATCGGCAATCGGCTCAGATGTCTTTGAATAGCGCGGTTTCTAGCGGCAAACCGGCCTTCCACTTTGCCGGAAACCGCGCTAGCCGACCACGGCCAGCCTGGCAGCTTCCGTCGAGGCGAGATCGGCGATCACCGTCTCGCCCGCGACGGCGCGCTGGCCGACCGCCACCAGGGGAACCACCCCCGCCGGCAGGTAGACGTCGAGCCGGCTGCCGAAACGGATGATGCCGAAGCGCGTGCCGGTCTCGAGCCGCTGGCCCGGCTGAACCTCGCAGACGATGCGGCGGGCGACGAGGCCGGCGATCTGCACGACGCCGAGATCGCGGCCGTCGTCCAGGATCAGGCGCAGCCCGTTCCGCTCGTTGTCGTCGCTCGCCTTGTCGTCGGCCGCGTTCAGGAACTTGCCGGGGCGATAGACGGTGCGGTCGATGGTGGCCGCGACCGGGATCCGGTTCACATGGACGTCGAACACGCTCATGAAGATCGAGACACGGCTGCGCGGTTCGGCGCCCAGGCCGAGTTCGGCCGGCGGCACCGCCTGCGCGGTATCGACCACCTTGCCGTCGGCCGGCGAAACGACGAGGCCCGGCCGCACCGGGGTCGCCCGCGCCGGATCGCGGAAGAAATAGATGCACCACAGCGTCAGCACGACGCCGAACCAGCCGAGCGGCCGCCACAGCAGGAACAGCAGCAGGGTCGCGATCGCGAAGATCAGGACGAATTTCACCCCCTCGCGGTGGAGGGGATGAATGACCGAACGCAGCGAAGCCAGAATATCCAAAGTCTTGTCCCCCAGAGCACGGCCGGGCGAATCAGGCCACCGTCATTTGGCCGCCGTCATTCGGCGGCCGGCACCAGACCCTCGGCGCGGGCTTCGGCCAGCTTGGCCTCGGCTTCGACCGCCTCGAGCTGGCGCTGCCACATGCCGGCATCTTGGCCGCCCGCGGCCAAAAGCTGCTCGTGCGTGCCGCGTTCGACGATACGGCCGCGGTCGAGCACCAGGATCTCGTCCGCGTCCACGACCGTCGACAGGCGATGCGCGATCACGATAGCGGTTCGATTGCGCGAAATCTCCTTCAAGCTCGCCTGAATCTCCTTCTCGGTCTGGGTATCGAGGGCCGAAGTGGCCTCGTCCAGGAGCAGGATCGGCGGATTCTTGAGGATCGTGCGGGCGATCGCGACGCGCTGCTTTTCGCCGCCCGAGAGTTTCAGGCCGCGTTCGCCCACCATGCTGTCGTAGCCGTCCGGCAGGGAACGGACGAAATCATGGATGCGGGCCAGCTTCGCCGCTTCCTCGACCTCGGCGTCGGTCGCGCTCGGCCGGCCGTAGCGGATGTTGTAACGGATCGTGTCGTTGAACAGCACCGTGTCCTGGGGAACGATGCCGATCGCCTTGCGCAGGCTCTCCTGCGTCACGTCGCGGAGGTCCTGGCCATCGATCGAAACCTTGCCGGCCTGGATGTCGTAGAAGCGGAACAGGATCCGGCTGATGGTCGACTTGCCGGCGCCCGACGGGCCGACGATGGCGATGGTCGCCCCCGCCGGCGCCTCGAAGGAAACATCCTTCAGGATGCCGCGACGCTGGTCGTAGCGGAAATCGACGCCTTCGAAACGGACGGCACCGCCGGTGACCGCAAGCGGCTTGGCCCCCGGGCGGTCGACCACTTCGGGCGGCACTTCCATCACCGCGAACATCGCCTCCATGTCGATCACCGCCTGCTTGATCTCGCGGTAGACGAAGCCGAGCAGGTTGAGCGGGATGTAGAGCTGGATCAGGAAGGTGTTCACCAGGACGAAATCGCCGACCGTCATGGTTCCCGCGGCGACGCCCGAGGCCGCCAGATACATGACCGCGGCGAGCCCCGCCGCCATGATCGCCGACTGGCCGGCATTGAGGAAGGAGAGCGAGAATTGGCTCTTCACCGCCGCCGTCTCGTAGCGGGCCAGGGCCTTGTCGAAGCGTTTCGCCTCGTGCTCCTCGTTCGAGAAATATTTCACCGTCTCGTAGTTCAGCAGGCTGTCGACCGCCTTCGTATTGGCGTCGACATCCTGGTTGTTCATCTCGCGCCGGTAGACGATGCGGCGCTCGGAGACGAGCAGGGTGAACATGATATAGGCGGCCACAGTGGCCAGCATGGCCGCCACCATGGGCCAGCCGAAACCGCTCGCCAGCAGGATGATGACGAGCACGATCTCGAGGATCGTCGGCACGATGTTGAACAGGGTGTAGCGGAGCAGCAGCTCGATCCCCTTGGTGCCGCGCTCGATCACCCGGTTGAGCCCGCCGGTCCGCCGTTCGAGATGGAAGCGCATCGAGAGCCGATGCAGATGCTCGAAGGTCGAAAGGCCGAGGCGGCGCACGGCGTTCTGCCCGACCAGGGCGAAGACGCTGTCGCGCATTTCGGCGAAAACCTGGGAACCGACCCGGGCGAGGCCATAGGCCGCGATCATCAGCACGGGCACGGTGATCGCCGTCGCCTTGATCGAGAGTGTGTCGACCGCCGCCTTGTAGAAATAGGGCACCACCACATTGGCGACCTTGGCCAGCACCAGGAAGGCCATGGCCAGCGCCACCCGCACGCGGAGGTCGCGCCGGTCGCGGGGCCAGAGATAGGGCAGAAACAGGCGGAGGGTCTGCAGGGCGCTTCGGGGCGCTCCGGCCTCGGCGCGTCGTTCGCTCATCGGTTTTAAGGCTCTTTTAAGCGGATTGGGATGGAGTGTCCGATATGGGGAGCCGGGCCGCCCAAGTCGAGCCCGTCCGCCGTCGGCCATCGCAGTATAGGAGAAGCGGCGCCTTGTCCATGTCTTCGACCTTCCGCTTCGCCCTGGGCGGCTTCCGTTTCGAAGGCCGGATGGAGCCGCACGCCCTCGACCTGTCCGCCGATCTGGGTCCCCTGCCCTTCTCGGCCGAGGACCGGGAGGGTCGGGCGCGCTGGCGTACCGTGCTCGACGCCGCCGATCCCCGGGCGGCCGACCGTCATGTCCTCGGCGGCGACGGCCATGTCCATTTCGAGAGCGGCACGGCGCTCGACGCGCCGCTCGACCGGACCGCCCTGTTCCAGGCCCTGACCATCGTCATGCTGGGCCTGCGCAACCGGGTGACGACGGCGCCCCAGGTTCGCCCCGTCAAGCGTTTCCGGGCCGAGCGCGAGAGCTAGGCCCGCCGCGCCGGCAGCGTCACCAGCGCGATCCCGAGCGCGATCGGCACCACCCCGGCCAGGTCGGCAAGCGGCACCGCCTCGCCCGCGATCAGGAAGCCGAAGCCGAGGCCGAGCGGCGGCATCAGGAAATGCAGGCTCGACGCCGCCGTCGCCGAATGCCGGGCGAGCAGGCGGAACCACAGGAAATAGCCGCCGACCGAAACCCCGAAAATCATCCAGCCGATCGAGAGCAGGAAATTCGCGGTCGGGCGCAGCGCGCCGACATCCTCGACCGCGAGGGAGAGTGGCAGCAGGGCGATGCCGGCGGCCAGCAGTTGCACACCGTTGCCGGCCCAGGGCCCGGCACCGGCGCGCGGCGCCAGCCGCTTGTAGGCGAGCGTGCCGGCGACCAGCGCCACCAGGCCGCCCAGCACGAGCAGCGTGCCGGCCGGATCCTCCCCCGCCCCGCCGATCCGCGAGCGGAGCACGAGGGCGACCCCGCCGATACCGAGCAGAAGGCCGAACAGCCGGCGGCCGGTCATCCGCTCACCCAGGAGCGGCCCCGCCGCGAGTGCGACGAGCAGTGGATTGGCGCTGATCAGTACCGCCGCGAAACCGGACGAGACACTGCGCATCCCCGACCAGGAGAGGCCGAGATAGAGCGCATTGTTGAGCAGGCCGAGCAAGGTGAGCACGGCCAGGGCAGGCAGCCCGAGGCGCAGCGATTCGCCCCGTACCCGGGCGATGGCGAGGCAGAGCGGCCCCGCCACCAGGAAGCGCAGCGCCAACATCAGCAAGGGCGGGCAATCGGCCAGGGCGATCTTGGCCGGCGCGAAGGCCGAACTCCACAACAGACAGAACAGGGCGATGGCCGCCCAATCAGCCCCCAACCCTTGCCGTTCCGCCTGATTCACATCTGCCGCCACCGTCATGGCCCCGCTCCTTCTCGACGGAAGGAGGCTAGCGCAAGCCGTTTCCATTCAGAAATTAGATGTTATCATGAAATCCATTCAAGAAATGGATCAAGAGCCATGTTCGACATCGACCTGCTGCACAGCTTCGTCTCGGTGGTGGATGCGGGCGGCTTCACCCGGGCGGGCGAGAAGGTGCATCGCAGCCAGTCGACCGTGAGCCAGCAGATCCGCCGGCTGGAGGAGGCGGTGGGCCAGCCCCTGTTCCGCCGGGAAGGCCGCCGGGTCGAACTGACCGGTGCGGGCGAGACCCTGCTGCTCTATGCCCGCCGCCTGCTCAGCTTGGCGGCGGAGGCGAAGGCCGCCCTGGGCGGCGTGCCGGCGCCCGTGGTGCTGCGCCTCGGCATCCCGGAGGATTTCGCGGTCACCGCCCTGACCGGGGTGATCGCCGCCTTCGCCCGGGCCGAGCCGCAGGTTCGCCTCGAAGTGCGCTGCGACCTTTCCGTCGCCCTGACCGACGGCCTGGAGCGCGGGCGTTACGACGTGATCCTGGCCAAGCGCGAGCCCGGCGCCGGCCCGGTGGTGGCGGCCTGGCCCGAACGGCTGGTCTGGATCGCCAGCCGCGACCTGCCGTTGGCCGGCACGCAGGATCCTCTGCCCCTGGTCACCTTCCTGCCCGGCTGCCTCTACCGCGAGCGGGCGATCCGGGCCCTGGAAGGCGCCGGCCGGCGCTGGCGCATCGCCTACGAGAGCCCCAACCTGGCGGGCGTCCAGGCGGCCATTGCCGGCGGCCTCGGCGTCGCCCTGATGGAAGCGGGCACGATTGCCCCGGAACATCGGATTCTCGGCCCGGCCGAACGGCTGCCGGCCATCCCGGCGACCGAACTGTTCCTGACCCGCCGGCCCGGCGCCCCGGCCGCCGCACAGGTGTTGTGCGCTTCGATCGCGGCATTCTGCGACGAACGATGCAAGAAGGCCGCTTAGCCGGATGTATTAGGAGCCAAAGCGGCCGTAAAGCTTAGCTAGGACTCTCGTATCTTGCCCCCGCCCATCGAACAATGGGCTACGCTTATCGTGGTAGAAGAACGTCGGACCGGCTGAATGAGCCACCGGCCCCCATAAAGCACGATGAATGCTGTCACCCACGAAATATCGCGCACTGATAGTATTCTCGATCACAGGGTTACTTCTGGTCGCCGTCGCCTCCTGGGGCCGTTTCCTGTATTGGTCCGACCAGCGTCACCGCGCAGCAGTCGAGGCCGGAGCGGCCGCGCTGGACCTGACCTCTGTCGCCGTCGCCGACCGGCTGGAAGCCATGCTGCGCGAGGTCGATTTCGTCCTGGACCACTTGCGCAGCGAATATGACGGCACGCCGGCCCCGATTGTCTCTGCAGCGCGGGGCCTGCCGCGCCTCTTCCCGCCCGAGAGCGGCGTGGCGGTCTGGGTCGCCGACGCGGCCGGCACCGTCCAGTGGGACAGCGGCGGCGCCGGCAACCCGGATATTCGCCCGGTCCTGGCCGAGGTCCGAGACGGTGGCGCCCTGGCCATCGCCCCTCCTGTCGCCGGGGCAGCCACCGTCGACTTCGCCCGCCGGCTGGAGCGCGACGGTGCCTTCGCCGGTACCGTCGGGCTCAGGCTGTCGCGCGCCTATCTGCTGTCACGCTTCGCGAGCGTGCGCCGCCCTGACGGCAGCATGATCGGCGTGGTCGACGACCACGGCGGCGTCTTCGTCGCGAACGACAATGGCGCCGCCGGCTTCGCGGCGTGCCTGCCGGTGCCGTCGGCTATCGGCCGCGGTGAGGCCGGCCACCTGACCACGCCGGACGGCAAATTCGCCACTTGGCACCGGGTCGGCCCCTTCCCCCTGGTCGCCTACGCCGAAGCCCCGCCGGAGGCCTTGACGGATCGGGCCGACGCGGTAATCGCCGAGCAGCGTAACGAGAATCTGGTCGCCACCCTGATCATCGGCCCCCTTGTCCTGCTGGTCGGGTTGCTGCTCCTGCACGATTTCCGCCAGCGGGAACGCCTCGACGAGAGCGAGCGGCGCTATCGCCGGCTGATCGACAGCCTGCCCCAAGGCCTGATCGTGGTCGATGCCGACGGCGGCATCGGCTTCTGGAACCGGCGGGCGACCAATCTTCTCGAGGTCGACGACGCCGGCCTGCGACAGCGCACGGTCAAGCTCTTCGATCCGGCGGGCAACCCGGTACCGCTGACCCGCTATCCCAGCATGCAGGCCCTGCGCCGCACCGACGGCGACGACCTCTTCTACGTGAAGCTCGCGAGCGGCGACCGCCGCTGGCTCAATTTCATCACACTGCGCCTGCCTGAATCGACAGATGACGGGGACGGCGTCTCGCTGATCTCCTTTACCGACGTCAGCCGGCTGATCCAGCTCGAAGAATCCCTGACCATCAGCCAGTCGGTCTTCGAAGCCGCCAGCGAAGGCATCATGGTGACCGATGCCAACCGCCGCATCGTCCGCGTCAACCGGGCCTTCACCACGGTGACCGGCTATGAGGTCGACGAAGCGGTCGGCCGAACGCCGGGCGAACTCCTGTCGTCCGGCCAGCACGATCGCGCCTTCTACGACATGATGAACGCCAGCCTGGACCAGAAAGGCAGTTGGGAAGGCGAAATCACCAACCGGCGCAAGGACGGCGCGATCTTCGTCGAATGGCTGAAGATCAGTGCGGTGACCGACGCCCGTGGCGAGGTGACGCGCTATGTGGCACTCCTGTCGGACATCACGGCGCGCAAGCGCCAGGACCGGGAGATGTGGCAGCGGGCCAATTTCGACGCCCTGACCGGCCTGCCCAACCGCGCCCTGCTGATGGACCGCCTGGGCCAGGCCCTGCCGCAGGCCGAGCGGCATCACGACCGGGTCGCCGTCCTGTTCATCGATCTCGACAAATTCAAGCCGGTGAACGACGACTTCGGCCACCGCGCCGGCGACGACCTTCTGTGCCAGGTGGCCAAGCGCATCACCGACTGCGTCCGGGCGGAGGATACGGTGGCCCGGCTGGGGGGCGACGAATTCGTCGTGCTTGTGCCCTTGGCAGGCACCGACTCGTCGCTTCTCGACCTCGGCGAGCGGATCCGGGCGGCGTTGGCGCTGCCCTACGACGTGTTCGGCAACGAGGTCCATATCTCGGCCTCGATCGGCATCGCCGACGGCGGCCTCGGCACGATCGACCCGCTGCAGATCCTGCGCAGCGCCGATGCGGCCATGTACAAGGCGAAGTCGAGCGGGGCGAACCGGGTCGAACTGTTCGGCTGAGCCCCGGCCGGCATGCCGGAATCCCTTGATCCCGGCCGCCGGCGGCACTGGCTCAGCGGGCGGTCAGAATGGTCTCCGACATGTTCAGGTTCATGTTGATCATCATCTCGATGACATTCTGATCGGGGTTGGTGCGCATCGTGCGCGCCGCCTCGACCATGAAGCGGCCGGCACGGTTGAAGAAGTCCGCGGTGCCCGTGGGCAGGCCCGGGGCCCGGTCGGCGGCGCGGTTGGCGACCGTCTGCCAGCGCGCGGCATTGATGTCCAGCGCATCGGCGAGCTGGATCACGTGGTCCTCCTTGCGGGCGTTGTCCAGCAGCACCGCGCATTCCAGGAAGGGATAGGCGGCCTCTTCGAGGGCCGACAGATGGGTCTTGGCGACGTTGATCATGACGTTGTTCCTTTATTTCGATCGGATCACTGGAAGAGCTGGAGGACCTGCTGCTCGCTCTGGCCAGCGAAGCTGAGGGCCTTCAGCGCGAGCTGCTGGCGGGTCTGAAGGGCGACCAGATTGGCGCCTTCCTCGTTCAGGTCGGCCAGCGTCAGCTTGTCCGAGCCTTCCGTCAGCGTGTTGATGTAGTTCGACGTGAAGTCGAGCCGGGTCTGCAGCAGGGTGACATTCGCACCGAGGTTCGAGGCCGCGGCACGGACCGACGACACGGCGGTGTCGAGATAGCCGGTCAGCTTGTCGATCACCTTGACGATGTTGCTGTCGGCGATCGAGGTGAAGCTCTTGCCCGAGGTGCCCGCGGCGGCGAGCAACTGGCTGAAGATCACCGAGGCGGCGACACTGCCGGCGTTCACCGCGGTCAGCAGCTTGCCGGCGCGCAGGTCGCGCCCACCGACATCCAGGGTCGCCGTGGTCACTTCCGAGAAGCGCACGGTCAGCGACTGGGCGGTCCCGTTGACCAGGTTGGTGCCCTGATAGGAGGCGTCGTTCAGCAGTGAATTGAGCTGGCCGAGAAGATCGGTGAACTGCTTGGTCAGATCGGCGCGCGTAGTGTCGTCGGCGGTCTTGGCCGAGATCGCGATGCCCTTGATCTGCTTCAGGATCTTCTCCGCCGATTCGGTCGCGTTGACCGCCGACTTCAGCGACGAGATGCCCTGGTCGATGTCGTCCTTGCGCTCGGTCAGATCGGCGGAACGATCGGTCAGGTTCTTCGACTGGAAGTAGGCGACCGCGTCGTCGAGCGCGCTCGCGACCTTGAGGCCGGTGGACAGGCGCCCCTGCGTACGGTTGGCGAGGTTCGTCGTGTCCTGAAGGGAGAGCAGGTTCGCCCTCGATGTTGCTGTCAGATGGATGTCGCTCACGGTGTGTTCCTTCTGGTTCGCGGCCGCCACCTTCTGGCGGTTCACCGGAGCAGTTTCAAATGCCGTGCCAATCCACAACGACACCACAACATATTGATTTATATGAATTATTTTAAGCGGCGCCGATTATTGCCGGGGCCAGGCGGCGGTCCGGACCCGGCAGAAAATGCCGCGCGATCGAATTTGCCCGTCCCGTCGCGCCGGCGATGCAACCAAAATGAATGCAGTTGACTCGCGTTGCGCGAGATGTAGGATTTCGGCTAGTCGACGTGCGGCCTGTTCGGGATGCGCCTGCGTCGACCGGACTCAAGCCCGGCATCCCGTTCGGTAATGCCATGATCTCGGCCGAAGGCAGTGTCAGCGCACCGGTTTCCGTCCCGACGACCTCGGTGGTGACGGCGATCGCGGCTGTGCGGGTCTCGACCAGTGGCGTGCGGACGGAGACGGCCCAGGCGGTCGCGGAGGCCGGCCCGGTTTATTTCAGCCCGCATTTCTCCTACGACAGCGACCTCGGCATCACCATCGTGCAACTGCGCGACAGCTCGACCGGCAAGGTCGAGAACCAGTTCCCGAGCCAGCAGGTCGTGGCGGAATATCGGCGCGCCCAGGCCTATTCGGGCGGCACGGCGCGGGGCGGCGAGACCGGCGGCCAGTCCGGTACGCGCGGCACCGGCGGTCACGGCAGCGCGACCGCCCGCACCCCGGCGGCATCGTCGCCGTACGGGTCGGACAGCCTGGAAGTCCAGGCCTGATCCCCTTCCCCCTCAGAGGTAATTGACCAGCGAGGTCGAGGTCAGCTTGGCGACGATCTGATAGGTCGCGTCGAGCTGGATCTGTACCTGGTTGAGCTTCACGCCCGCCTCGGCCGTGTCGATGTCGGTGATCTTGCCCCGTTCGTCTTTGAACAGGTTGATCTGCGCCGTGTTGGTGTCGCGGCTCGTGGTGATCGAGGCGAGGTCGAGGGAGACCTGGGTGGAGAGCGACTTCAATCCATCGCGCGAGCCCTTCAGCACGCTCTGCGCCTGTTCGCGGAAGCTGTCGTAGGCCGTTTCGGCACTGGCACTGTCCGGTGCCGCCGCGGCAGCCGCCAGGCCGCTCTTAGCCAATTGCAGGCCGTAGATGAGCTGCTGGATGCCCTCGGCGGAGGCGACCTGGCCGTATTGAACGGTCTTGCCGACTTCGGGCGAGAAGCTCGCCTCGGTCCAGGCGGAGGCATCGGTGCCCGGCGCCGCCGCGTAATAGTCGGGCAGGGTCGGGTCGGTCACCGGGGTGAAGGCGGCGGGCGTCGCCAGATCGGGCAGCGTGGTCAGGTCGGTGACCGGCGCCGTGTCGTAATTGCCGCCCGACCAGAGGTAACGGTTGCCGTTCTTCTCGTTCAGCATCGAGGTCAGATCGCGCAGCGCATTGTCGATCTGGGTGCCGAGCTGGTTCGCCGTGGCCTTGTCGAAGGTATTGGCACCGGACAAGGCGGTGCCGATGGCGCTGGCGAGATCGTCCATGTGATCGATCTGCACGGAATATTCCTTCACCGTCGGCGTCACGATGTCGATCGCCTTGTTGTAGGCGGTCAGGCGCGAGACCTGCTGGTCGGCGTTGATCACGCGGCGTGCGTCGGTGCCGCCATAGGTCGAAAGGTCGGCCGATTTTTCGCCGGTCGCCACCTGGGCCGAGAGTTCGGCGAAACTGTCCTGGTTGCGCTTGATGTTGGCCAGGGTCTGAAGCTGGGACGCATAGGTCGTGACGGAGAGCATGGCCGTTTACCTCAGGACCGCGAAGAGGTCGTCGTAAAGTGAATTGACGGTCTGCATCACCTTGGCCGAAGCGGCATAGGCGTTCTGCAGCACCTGGAGATTGGCGAGTTCCGAATCCATGTTGATGCCGACGGAGGACTGGAAGCGGGTCTCCGCCTCGGTCTTGGTGGCGGCGGCGAGCGAGGCCTTGTTGGTCACGGTGCCGACGTCGGCCGCGAGCGAGGCGGTGATCGCATTGGCGATGCCGGCATAATCCTGTCCGCTGACCGACAGGCCGCCGGCCGAGAAGCTGCGGCTGCCATCCACCAGGGCGGCACCGGCCGAATTGATCGCGCCCTGTTTCAGGGTCGCGGTGCCGTCGGTCAGGGCGGTGTTCACGGCGATGGTGCCGCCCGTCATGGTGAAGAAACCGCTCGCCAATTCGCCCGTGCCGGCGGCGGCGGCGTCATAGGTCGCGGCGAAACCACCGGTGATCGAAGGATCGCTCAGGGCATTCTTGAAGGCCAGGACCTGGGCCTTCAGCTCGGTGATGGTGGCGGTGCCGGCGTCCGTGCTGGTGCCGGTCGCGCGGAGCGACAGCAGGCCGGCCAGCTTGCCCGAGCGGATCGAGCCGGTGATGGCGACGCCGTCGCCCGCCCGGGTCACGTCGGTGCCGTCATAGGCGAGCTTGGTCGCATGCTGGTCGACCAGGGTCTGGCCACCCGCAGTGAAGACCGCGAGCGTGCCGTCGCTCCGCGCGATCGTCTTGACGTCGATCAGGGCGGACAGCGACCGCACAGCGGCGTCACGCTGGTCTTCGAGGTCGTTGGTGTCGACCGAGGCCGAGGCCGTCGTCTTGATCTGCTTGTTCAGCGTGTCGATCTTGTCGAGCAGGCCGTTGATGTCGTCGACCGTAGACGCGGTCTCGGACTGCACTTCCTTATCGATCGACTCGAGGCCGCTCGACAGTTTGTTCAGCATGTCGGCGAGGTCGCCCGCCTTGGCCAGGACGTCGGCTTCGGCTGCGGCACTGTCCGGGGTCGACTGCAGCACGGTCCAGGCGTCGGAGAAATCCTCCACGGCCGTGGCGAGGCCGGTCTGTCCGCTGCTGACCCCGAACAGGGTGGAGAGCTTGGTCATGAAGGCCGACTGGGCGTCGGTCTGACCGGAGAGCGAGGCATAGGCGAGGAGATCGCGCGCCAGGGCGTCGTTGGTGGCGCGTGTCACATCCGCCGTGATCACCCCGGCCCCGGTCGCCTGGGCGACCGCGGTCTTGCGGGTGTAGTCCGGATTGGTGGCGTTGGAGACGTTGCCGCTGACGGTCTGGATCGCCCGTTGCTGGACGTTCAGGCCCGCCAGGGCGGCATTCATGGCACCGGTCAGGCTCATGTCTCGTCTCCTCGCCCCTCAGCCTCAGCGCTTGGCGTTGAGGATGTCCTGCAACATCTCGTCGACCGTGGTCAGCACCTTGGCGTTGGCCGAATAGGCGCGCTGGGTGGTGATCAGGCCGGTGAATTCCTCGCCGATGTCGACGTTGGAGGATTCGACCGCCGAACCGACCAGGGTGCCGAGACCATATTGCCCGGCATGGCCGACCAGCGGCGTGCCCGCCGCCTGGGTCGCCAGGAAGGCTTGGCCGTCGACCGTCTGGAGGTTCTGCGGCGCGTTGAAATTGGCCAACGCCAGCTGATAGGCGACCTTGCTCTCGCCGTTGTCGTAATTCAGCGTGACGTAGCCCTCCTGGTCGATCGAGAGCGCGCTGAAGCTGCCCTTGGCATAGCCGTCGGCCGAGAGGTCGTTCAACTCGATCGCCGTGCCCGAATATTGGGTGAGCCCGGAGGCCGAGCCGGCGGTGCCGAAGTCGAGCGCCAGGGTCTGGGCCGCGGCGCCCGGATAGGTGACCGAGAGGGAGAGCGGCGCCGGCGTGGCGCTGGCGAGCGTGCCGTCGGTGTTGAAGGTCACGGTGAAATTGGCCGTGGTCGCCGTGGTGTCGTCGGCCGAATTGGCGGCCAGCGACCAAGTGTTGGCCGCGGTCTTGGTCCAGGTCAGATCGACCGAGTGGGACGAACCGAGGGAATCGAAGACGTCGACCGAGCTGGTCACCGACTTGCCGGTCGCGATATCGGCCGGCAGGCCGACGCGACAGGTGATGGCCGTGCTGGGCGCCGGCGCCATGGTCTTGTCGGTCACCTGCATCTCGCCGATCGAGCCGGTGGCGAGGCCGGTCGTCGGGTCGACCTTGTAGGCCTGGGCGTAATAGCCCGAGCCGTTCTCGAGATAGCCGTCGGCGTTGAGCTGGAAATCGCCTGCGCGGGTGTAATAGTCCCGGTCCTCGAACGAAGTACCGGCGGTGGTCACCGACGTGGGCTTGGAGACGACGAAGAAGCCGTTGCCGGCGATCGCCTGGTTGTTGTCGATTCCCGTCGTCTCGGTCGTGCCGTTCACCGCATTGGCGTAGAGGGGCGAGGCGATGACGCCGCCGGACTGATAGGTGGTGCGGCTCGCCTCGGTCACCAGGGCTTCGAAATTGGTGTCCACCCGCCGGTAGCCGGTGGTGCGCGAATTGGCGATGTTGTTCGAGATCGCGCTGAGTGCCTGGGACTGGGCGTTGAGCCCGGACAGCGCCGTGCTGAAATAGCCGACGAAGGACATGGGGACTCCCTCTCTGTACCGGCCGGCGGGACGTGCCGGCACCTTCGGGACCTCCGCTGCAAGCCGCGGGCCAACCGGGAATTCCAGGATTTCCGCGGGTTTCGTGGCATCGGGGCGCGTCCTGCCGGCAATTTGTGCCGGGCGTGACTGGGGTCACATGGGTCGGCCGTGCAAAATCCGCCTAGCTGGTCTAGTATTCCGGCCTCGAGGCAGTCCGAGGGGGAACTGGATCATGTCGGCGCGCGCCGTTTCGCTCAAAAAACATCTTCCGGCGGTATTCGCCATCGGCCTCCTCGTGGCCCCCGGCATCGCTGCCTGCGTGCCCGATTCCAGTGCCCCCGGGGGCACCATCGCCGCCAACGATCCCTGCTCGTCCCAGCGTTCGCAGTTGACGGCGATTGGCGACTATTTCAACCAGGCCATGATCGAAGGCGCGGTCGCTGGTGCCGCCCTCGGTGCGCTGGGGGGCGCGCTGATCGGCGGTGACTGGCAGAGCGCCGCGATCGGCGCCGGCGTCGGCGCCGTGGGCGGCGCGGTGGCCGGCTATTACAGCGCCAAGGCGGAGGCGAACACCGACCGCACCCAGCTCGTCGGCGGTGTCTACAAGGACCTCTATTCCGAGAATCAGCAGATCGACCGCACCACCGCCGCCTTCCGCGGCGTACGTGCCTGCCGCACCGCCGAGGCGAACGGCATCCGCGCCGACTACAAGGCCGGTCGCATCTCGGCCGACGAGGCGCGCGGCAGGCTCGCCGCGGTCAAGACCAAGTTCGAGTGGGAAGTTCAATATGCCGAGGAAGTCGGCGGCAAGATGAACGAGCGCGGCCAGGAATATACCTATGCCGCGACCGAAATTTCCCATTTCGAGCCCGGCACCCGCACGCCCACGACGGCAGCCGCATCGGGGGCCAATTACCAGGTGACCGGCCCGGTGCTCACCCGCGTCGCCTCGAAGTCGACCCGCGTGCGCGAACTGCCGTCCACCAGCAGCCGCCAGATCGGCGGCCTGAAGGCCGGCGAGATCGTCGAGGCCCGCGAAGTGACCGGCGTCTCCGGCGGCTGGATGCGCGTGCGCCTCGCCGATGGCACGCCGGGCTTCGTCTCGGCGAGCCTGTTGGTCACCCAGGACAGATACCGGGGCGATACCGCCGCCGTCGCGTCCCGGGCCGAGCCGCAGACCGCCGCCCCGCCCCCGCAGTCGGCCGGCGGCGTCGTGCAGCTTGCCGAAACCAACCAGATCAAGCAGCGTGCGCTGGCCGATGACGTGTCCGAGTCCCGTACCATGCTCAGCAGCACCACCTTCGAACTCGACCAGCCGCTGACGCTGGCCCCGCTCGGGGCGGTCGACCCGGCGGCATGATGCCGCCTCGAGGTCGGTTACGGCTTGCAGCGGCCGCGGCGTTCTTCGCCGCGGCCGCTGTACTGTCGTGCCCCGGCGCCTCGGCCCAGCAGGCCCCCCGGCCGACCTCGAGCTTCGCCGTGGTGCCGCAGCCGATGGTCGAGACCGGCATGCATGGCGCCGCGATCAACGCCATGGCCATGGTCAAGGGCGGCCAGCTCGCCACCGTTTCCGACGACAAGACGATCCGCTTCTGGTCGGTCGAGACAGGGCATCTGAACGCCACCCTGCGCGTCCCCGTGGCACCGGGACCGGAAGGTGCCCTGCACGCCGTCGCGGCGACACCTTCGGGCGCCTCCATCGCGGTCGCCGGCAATACCGGCTTCGCCACCGACGGCACCGCCAGCATCTATTTCTACGGCGTCGACAAGCAGGCCTGGGTCGGGCGCATCGCCCTCTCCGAACCGCCGGCCGACACGATCAACGATCTCGCCTTCTCGCCCGACGGCGGCCTGCTCGCGGTCGGCGTCAACGATGCCCGCGGGCTGCGCGTGGTCGACATGAAGGCGCGCAAGTCGACCCTGGTCGACGCCGATTACAAGGATGCCATCACCAGGGTCGATTTCGCCCCCGCCGGCCGCCTCGCCGCCGCCTCGCTCGACGGTACGGTGCGGCTCTACGGTCCGGACATGAAGCGGATCGGCATCTATGCGGCGCCCGACGGGGTGAAGCCCTTCGATGTCGCCTTCTCGCCCGACGGCAGCCTGCTCGCGGTGAGCTTCCTGAACGGCGACCGCATCGCCATCCTGGACGGCGCCACCCTGAAGCTGCAGCGCTTCCTCGAAGGCGACGGGCGGCAGAGCGGCCATCTCTCGGTCGTCGCCTGGTCGGCCGACGGCAAGACCGTCTTCGCCGGCGGCACCTATGGCAATGCCAGCGGCGTCAAGATGGTGCGGCGCTGGGCGCTCGACGGCAGCACGGCCACCGATCTCGCGGTCGCCCAGGACACGGTTCTCAGCCTCGCCGCCCTGCCCGGCGGCGGCATGGCCTTCGGCGCCGCCGATCCCGCCTGGGGCACGATCGATGCGAGCGGTGCCATGGGCCTGAAGCTCGACCGCGCCACCGCCGATTTCCGCGATCAGGTGAACGGCAGCTTCGTCGTCGCCCCGGATGGCGCCACCATCCGCTTCGGCCTCGGCCGCGGCGGCGAGCGCTCTTACGTCTACGACCTGATCTCGGGCGAACTGAAATCGGCCGAGGGCCTGCCCCACCCGCCCGCGCCCGCCGGCCTCGCCCATCTGACCGAGTGGCAGAACGGCGCCAAACCGGCGATGGACGGCAAAGCGCTCGCCCTCGAAGCCAATGAAATTTCGCGGAGTGCCGCCGTCACGGCGAACGCCAAGCGCGTCGTGCTCGGCACCGACTTCGGCCTCAAGCTCTACGAGGGTGGCAAGCTCCTGTGGAAGACCGACCTGGCGAGCCCGGTCTGGGCCGTCTCCCTGGCCGAGCAGGCGGGCTGGGTGGTCGCGGGCCTCGGCGACGGCACGATCCGCTGGTTCGACCTGGAGACCGGGCGCCAAGCCCTCTCCTTCTTCCCCCATGCCGATGCCCAGCGCTGGGTGACCTCGACCGTCGAAGGCTTCTTCGACCATGCCCAGGGCGGCGAAAAACTGTTCGGCTATGTCGTCAACCAGGTGAAGGACGGCAAGCCCCGGGGTGCCGAATGGGTCTCGGTCGATCAGGTCTATTCGGTCTTCTACCGGCGCGACCTCGTGGTCGCCAAGCTGCGCCGCTCGGGCGAGAGCGAGATCGCCGCGACCGCGGCCAAGATCGGCGGCGTGGTCGCGGTGATGGACCGCGGCCTGCCGCCCGCCATCACCATTACCGAGATCTGCGAAATTCAACCCGGGGCGGCCGAGAAATGCCGTCCGGCGCCCGGCGACCGCGGCAAGCCGGGCGAACCGGTCACGGTGGCGAGCGAACAGATCCGCCTGAAATACAAGGCGGCCGACCAGGGCGGCGGCATCGGCCGCATCCTGGTCCGCCTGAACGGCGCCGTGGTCGAGGGCGGGGCTTCCGCCGCCGTCACCACCGGCGGCGAGCAGGCGGGCGAGCGCGTCGTCTCCCTCGGTCGCGGCACCAGCGAACTCCGCCTCTCCGCCTTCAACGGCCCGAACGAGATCGAGGTCGACCAGGACAAGCAGCCGGTCCTCTCGATCGAATTGGCCAAGCCCGACCAGGTCCAGGCCAATGCCGGCGGCGATACCGGCAGCCCGACGGGTCCGGGAAACCAGACCGGACCCTCGCAAACCGGACCTTCTTCGGGCACTCCCCCGCAGGGCGGTACCTCTTCGGGCGGACCGTCTCAGGGTGGCCCGGCGACCCCCACGGCGACCGGGGCGACGGCCGATCCGGCGGTCAGCGGGGGCAAGGTCTATGTCGTCTCGATCGGCGTGAACCGCTTCCAGTCGTCCGAGATCCCGCCGCTCACCAATGCCGTGTCGGACGCCAGCGGCATTGCCGCGGCGCTGGGCGGCCCCAACTCCGTGGTCACCCTGCTGACCGACGAGAAGGCGACCAGGGCCGAGATCCTGAAGGCGCTCGACACGCTGTCCCAACAGGCGGGGCCGGACGATACGGCGATCATCTTCCTGGCCGGCCACGGCGTGCCGATCGAGGGCCGCTATTACTTCCTGCCCTATGACATCGCGGTCAAATCCAAGGATGCGATCCAGACCGGCGGCCTCAACCAGGACGACATTATCGCGATCCTGTCCAAACTGCGCGCCTGGCGCGCTGCCGTGGTGCTGGACACCTGTTTCGCCGGCCTGCTCGCGGTCGAGGATTCGGTCATCCGCCAGACCGCCAACGACACGGTGGCGGGCCAGCTCGTGCGCGCCTCGGGCCGCTTCATCCTGGCCGGCGCCGCCTCCAAGGAAGAGGCGCTGGACGGCGTGAACGGCCACGGCGTCTTCACGGGGACGCTGATCGACGGGCTCGAAGGCAAGGCCGACCAGGCCGCGCGCGGCAATCACGACGGCATCGTCGACATCATCGAGATCGGCGAATTTGCCAAGCAGAAAGTGCCCGAGATCGCCCGCCAGGTCGGCAACGGCCACCGCCAGAGCCCGCGCTGGTTCTTCACCGGCTCGGATATCTTCCCCCTGACCAGGCTCGCAGGTGGCGGCTGACGCGACGTCGGATTCGTGCGGCTTGATCGGGCCGCGGGCGCCTTCTAGTTTCGTCGTACAACCCGCGATCGGAGACAGGAAGCGCCTGCGATGAAGTTTACCGGTACCGAGTCCTATGTCGCGACCGAAGACCTGAAGGTCGCGGTCAATGCGGCGATCACGCTGCAGCGCCCCCTGCTGATCAAGGGCGAGCCCGGCACGGGCAAGACCGTGCTGGCCCAGGAAGTCGCCGGCGCCTTGGGCCGCGACCTGATCCAGTGGCACATCAAGTCGACCACCAAGGCCCAGCAGGGCCTCTACGAATATGACGCGGTGAGCCGGCTGCGCGATTCCCAGCTCGGCGACGAGCGGGTCCACGACATCCGCAACTACATCATCAAGGGCAAGCTGTGGGAGGCCTTCACGGCGGCCCCGGCGCCGATCCTGCTGATCGACGAGATCGACAAGGCCGACATCGAGTTCCCGAACGACCTCTTGCAGGAACTCGACCGCATGGAATTCTACGTCTACGAGACGCGGGAGACCGTGAAGGCGGTGGAACGGCCGATCGTCATGATCACCTCGAACAACGAGAAGGAACTGCCGGATGCCTTCCTCCGCCGCTGCTTCTTCCACTACATCAAGTTCCCCGACCCGGACACCATGCGCCAGATCGTCGACGTGCATTATCCGGGCATCCAGCACGACCTGGTGCGCGAGGCGCTGACCATCTTCTACGAGATCCGCGACGTGCCGGGCCTGAAGAAGAAGCCCTCGACCTCGGAACTCCTGGACTGGCTGAAGCTGCTGATGGCCGAGAGCCTGACGCCCGAGACGCTGCGCGAGCGCGACCCCAAGAAGCTGATCCCGCCGATGCACGGCGCCCTCCTCAAGAACGAGCAGGACGTCCATCTGTTCGAGCGTCTGGCCTTCCTCGCCCGCCGCGCCGACCGCCAGCCGCCGCAATAGTCACCGGCTGTCCGCCCCGGCCCCGCGCCGGGGCGGCGATCCCTGGAAGACGGGTGAAACGATGTTCATCAATTTCTTCTACGAACTGAAGAACGCCAAGATCCCGGTCACGCTGAAGGAATATCTGACCCTTCTCGAAGCGTTGAAGGCCGGGGTCGCGTCCTATTCGGTCGACGATTTCTATTATCTGTCCCGCGCCACCCTCGTGAAGGACGAGCGCAACCTCGACAAGTTCGACCGGGTCTTCGGCACTGTGTTCAAGGGGCTGGAAAGCGTCGCCGAAGGGGCGACCGCCGAAATCCCCGAGGAATGGCTGAAGAAACTGGCCGAGAAGACCCTGACCGAGGAAGAAAAGGCGCTGATCGAATCCCTCGGCGGCTTCGACAAGCTGATGGAGACGCTGAAGAAGCGCCTCGAGGAGCAGAAGGAGCGCCATCAGGGCGGCAACAAGTGGATCGGCACCGCCGGCACCTCGCCCTTCGGCGCCCACGGCTACAACCCGGAAGGCGTGCGCATCGGCCAGGACAAGAGCCGCAACAAGCGCGCGGTGAAGGTCTGGGACAAGCGCGAATTCCAGAATCTGGACGATCAGCTCGAGCTCGGCACCCGCAACATCAAGGTCGCGCTGCGCCGCCTGCGGAAATTCGCCCGCGAGGGGGCG
>Ga0265297_10002376_pt1 | contig 38566 bp, 23 predicted proteins | sample Munlanlwell13791_FD_192502 | JGI IMG/M metagenome (GOLD analysis project Ga0265297, IMG submission 192502) | Leachate microbial communities from a municipal landfill in Southern Ontario, Canada - Leachate well 137-91 | ecosystem: Engineered > Solid waste > Landfill > Unclassified | place...
CATCCCACTTGCCAATATCCCAATACCAATTCACTTCCGAATTCTTTTTTAGGGCATCACTCATTTTTTCCGGGATAATACCCCCACCCTCTGTCCTAATATCATAAAGGGACAACTCGTGAGGGTCTATAACGTCTCTAACCGCTACTTCTCCCAAAAGAAGATACTGTTTAGTATTATATGGCTCGAACTTATAAGAAGCTGTGATACCATCTAAATCCTCTCCCGAACTATCATTTACCTTCACATAAAGAATATCTAAGACTACAGTCCAATCTCCATCATCAATAACTTCTTCCAAAGTTTCTTTATATTCATTAAAAATCACTTTGTTAGAAAAATCTATTGAAGTAGGGATTGGGGGGATTGTAAAAGAATACTTATAAATAGATTCAGAATATTCTTCTAGAACTATTTCCTCTTCTGGAACATAAAAATAGACTCCTGAAGAAGTATATTCATATAGAAATTCTGGATAAGAATTGTTGTTTATATAATTTGTTATCTCTATACAAACAGAATTAGAATCATCACTAGAAGACTCAACATTACCCTCTTTGTTCAGGATAAACCAAAAAGTATTAACCTGTAGATCGTTTTTCTCAGTATAACTATAGGGCACAAGAATTACCAAAACTGTTTTATCTAAAATATCTCTGTTGAAAGATGGATTTAGTTCTAAATCATGGAACTGTAGAGCAGTTTCTGTATAATGGCAATTTACAGTTACAATATCATCTAACTCTACTGAATAAGGAGTAAGATAAATAAAACCATCTTTTTGATTTATACTAAGATAATTGGCTATTTGAGTATAAGGAATAACTTCTACTTTATCGCTTGTTAGTCCACGTTCAATATAGAAATTTTTACTTGAATCTGTAGTATAAGCAAATTTAAGTCTCTCTTTGGAATCCTTAACAATAATATCTATATGGAAACTTTCATTATAAACAATATTTGTAATGGGTATCCAAATAAGATTTCTTGTTAGAACTTCTGCTCTAATCCTAGATAATCTTTTATAGGGAGGAGTAGGCGTAAATGGCTGATTATAATAAAATTGATGACTAGCTATTTGGTAAGCAAAGACCTCTCCCTCAATACCACCAAAAGAACCACTTTTCTTAAATGCTCCATTGTTAACGAATAAGTTCCAGCTATTGTCTATTTCTTTTGTCAAAGGCTGATGCAAGTATAGTCTTGCTTGCTGAGAAGGTTTTACCGCGAACATAGGAGATGAATATTTGATACTTATGTTATAAAGATTACTTGTCCCATCGGTAAGAGAGTAGAGATAGGAATAATTAATATTATCTAGGGTTTTGCGTTGAAATATCGGTGCATTATTTAATAACTCTACGTATCTATTTCCTTCCTTGGTAGAAAACTCCACATAATAACATTCGTATTTGCCAGTTCTTTGGTCTAGAAAGGCTTCGGCATTATTAAATAAATACCCCACTGTTATGGAATTTCCTTCGGAATCTAATTCCATCTCTTCTTCATATAACCATTCAGCAGTATTTAAAGCAACGAAATTCCTATCAAGCAAATGGATAGTTGTTGAATCTATTGTCTCATCTTCTTTATATATTCTATGTCTCCAGAAAAGAGGGGTAGGAGAAACATTATTGCTCTCATAGAATTTATGAGTAAGCAAGAAATTCTTATATTGTGTTTTAAAACTGTTTTGGCCGTAAAGAATTAGATGTTTATCTAAAATCCTGGGAAGATTTTCTACTATTTTAGATGAGATATCATCTATAGCTAAGATATCTTCGGAATTAGTATATGGCGCAATTTCAAAAGATAAACCAACACTTTTAGTGTCGCCTGTTTCCATAAGCCGGAGATATCTGTGTTTATCTCTTACATGTATAGTATTATCTACTTTTATACTATTAGGACTAGAGGAATAAAGATTTTCAATAGAAAAAATCATTTTCTTTTCTTTATGCCGCAGGAAGGAAATAGGTTGTAAAACGATTGGATAAATATCCTACCATCCAAAATTTACCTCCTCCCAAGGGTATAGTATAAAAGTCTTTTGGAGAATTCCCATCTATACTATCTGGAGTTATCTCTTCAGTCCAAGGTAATGTTGTACTATCAGTATGCCAATTAAAAAAAAGACTTCCACCATTTATAACATTCCCCGATATTGTATTTCCATTGCAGGCAGTAGTTACATTCTCACAGGCAAGAAAATAATTGTTTCCGCCATCTGCATAAGTGAAATTGGAATCAATAATATTTCCAGTCTCATCTGTTAAACCGAAACCATCAGCTAGTATAAAATTACTAACATTGACATGAGTAGTAAAATAAACATAGTTATTACTAAAGAGACATCTATTTACTGCAGCCGTATGAGCATTAAGAAAATTAAGAACTACTGTTCCAGTATTTGTAGTAGTAAGGTAAACAGTATTTTCTGTACATTTTAGACTTAGCATCCCCCCACTACCGGCCTCTAAAAAGGTGGGGCTGTTAAGACTTGTAATCGTGACTGAATTATTAGAAATCGTAAGATTACCCGTTGTATTCCATATCGTGCCAAGATAAATAGCGGTTAGAGTACAAGTTATGAGATTATTATTTATGACACAGGGACGTGTTTCTACACTAATAGCATTTTCTGTTTCTGCAATAATTGTATTAGAATCGAAAAAATTTCCCTTACATGCATATGCACTTGTGCCATTAGTCTCAATAAAATTACCCTTACAAACTAATGTAGCAGATAGTTGTGTTAGAGAATTCCGCGATAATATATTATTATTTTGAATATCTCCAACACCTACATTTGCGGATGCATAAATACCATAATTAGCATCATCTCCAGCATCAGTAGTGTCTAAGAAAACATGATTATTAGCAACATTCAATTTACAAGGTTGATTTTTACCATCAGCAGGTGCAATAAATTGTAATCTTATTCCTGTAGGAGAATAGGATTGACCAGTAGCTGAAACTGCTTGGTCTAGTCTTATGATATTGTGCAATATATCAACGGCGAAGGTGTTGGAACTTCCACTATTGCTTATATAGATACCATGAGCATAAGTATCTGCTGTTACATAAGGGCCAAGAATCCGATTACCAAAAATTCCAATGCTACCTTCTATCCCTATAATATAGATATTAGCTCCATTGGCAACTTCTGTTATCCCTACAGATTCTAATAAATTTCCTGATATTTTTAATCTACCACAATCACTTGAATAAATAGCATCTAGACCAACATTTTTTATTACATTATTTTCAAGACTTATTCCTAAGCAAGTATCTAAATAAATACCTATTCCTGTTATATTATCGGAATCTTCGGTAGAAATATTGTTTTCTGTAACTTTGATATTTATTATTTTTGTTAATTTTATTGCACAATTATTCCATTCTCCTTGAAAATAATTGTTTACAATAAAATAATTAGTACCAGCTGTTGATGCTGCAATATCTACTATACCAAATCTGGTCATTGAGTAAGTTTGACTAGAGTATATATGGTTAAATGCAAATACTTTACTTCCTATCTTGCCAGTTGTTATACAATTGGTATCTCTAGCTGTCAAAGCATTTACAACAGGATAAAGAGATGATCCAAACGAACAGTTCGTAATACGAAATGAATTGGCATCAACAGCATAAATACCATACATTCCTTCGCTTAGCAACACACCTCCTACTGAGCAGTATTGTATCTGTGTATTGTCTGCTGCTGTATCTATTCCTACACAATAAGCAACCGAAGTAGATGTAGAATCTATAAAATGTATATTTTGAAGAAGGGCATTATTTGTTGAGAATAATTCTATTGCAAACTTAGAACTATCAACATATCGTATATCAACTGTAAGATCAGTTAGTTTAAAACCAGCAACGACTACTCCTGTACCGACTTTTATCATATAATCATGAGGACTTGCCGTAGAAGAAATTTTGAGAATACTACTTCTCCCAGAACCTCTTATCCATACGTCCTGAGTAGTTATTGTAAGAGGAGCACTTAGAGTATGTGTTCCTTCCTCAAGAAGAATGTTATTCTCACCATTTGCAATAGCCATATCTAAAGTAGTATAAACCCTAAGATCAGCATCATTTTTAGCATGTGTTCGTCCTGTGTCTGGAACAACGATAGCATGCGGAAGAAAATTTGCCCCACCACTATTCTTAATACCATAATAATTACTAGAATCACCAGTCTGATCAATGTGTCCATCAATACCTATACGATAGTCTCCTGAACCTACATATTTTCCATGAATCCCCTTAGCTCCTGTGCCAAAAGTTACTCCCTTGCTATCAGAAGTATCTAATTCATAATTTCCTACTCCATCAGTTCCAGGAGTTGTAGCCCCAAATCTTATATCGCCATACATAATATTTCTATTATTGGCGAGATCTGTCGCTTGATATCCTTCTCTGCTTAGATAATCAGGATGGTCTCCCAAATTGCTGAAACCATATTTGCCCCTCTTCTCACTAGTTCCTGAAGGGACAAGACCTTCCAAATGCCTATGTTCAATTAACTGGCCATGTACTGCATGGTCTTGTTCCAACAATTCGTTTTTTAGAATATTCATAGCCTGAGCAATTGATTGCCCTGCGACTACTAAAGCATACCTATCACTACCCCCCACTAAAGTTAGACCTGTTCCCGAGATTAGAACTGATGTAGTTGGATTAGTCGTTGGGAAAGTATAGGTTAGTGCTAATCCATCATCATCTACTATAAATCCACCAGTTCCTAACTCTCCTCCCTGACTGTCCCACAACATAAAGAGACCTTCGGGATAAGGAGAACCGCTTTCACTTAGGGTTTGATACCAATCAGGCAAAGTTATTTGGACTTGGTATTCAGTATCTAATAAAGTTCCTTCTGTCGTTCTTGTCATAGTGGGGAAACTAATTCTATATCCACTGCCCTCAATCGCCACTGTACAACCCACACCATCTTCAGTTATCTGAGAAAGACAGGGAATAACATTTAAATAAGAATCAGTATTAGACAATCCTCCATCTGTAGTTACCTTAAAGATAATTTTTTCGCTAGAAGAAAGACCCGAATAAGTAACAATCTTTTTTGTCGGATTCCCACTTGCGTCCTTAACAAAAGCCCAGTTTCCGGCAGCGGTTCCTCCCGAGAGAATAACGCCTAAATCATCCACATCCTCTACATATTTTGCAATAATAAGTCCTGGATCCGAAGAACTAACAATAAAAGTTGAAGGGTCCCCTCCCGTATAATACGGAGGATAGGGCAATATAATTTCCTTAGCCCCATCTGCACTAGAAAGTTCAGTAGTAAAATATCCAAGACTAGGATTTAGGAGATCTGGAGAAATTTCGTCTAGATTACCGATAGCGCGGGCAAGATTAGTTATGAAAGCAGGAAGAGTTGTTACTTGTGAAGTAAAAGTTATGTCACCAACTACTCTCATAATAAGAGCAAAAGCTGCTTCAATTAGGGCATCCCAGTTATTAAATTTAGTATCTACTGGAGATTCACCGGGAACGAACTCTACTTCAGTATCATAGGGATTTTCTAAGATATCGCCGATTGCCATAGGTTAAGATCCTTGTATTTCGATATATGTGGCGGTAGAAATAGCTGATCCATCCCAATTTCCCGTTGCGATATTTGGAAGTGTCCAAACACCCTTAGCAATTGCATCTAATTCTACCTTAGCAGTAACTAAATTACTAGTAATAGTACTATTATACATGTCAATAGTTGTAGCTACAAACTGTGCTTTGAGAGGAGAAACTATAACTGCCTTATGTAAAGAAGTTATAAGTTCACTTTCTCCCCCGACTAAATCCTCTGAATAAGAAGAGGGAATAGAAACTGGGAAAACCATTCTCCATTGTCCACTAACTTTAGTTAGAGTTAAAGGAGTAATTAGTTGGTTATTAGGATTTTCCTCTGTCCCGGTATTTCTATACCAAACAACAGGTTTCCCACCAACTCTTGTTATAGCGTCATAGGGGAGGAGAGGATCACTACCAGAAATATTAAAAAGATAAATATCCGCTAGGCTTGCATCTTCATCAATACCATCTGAAGCAAAAACCAGGGTATCCCTTTCTGTTGTTGTGGTGTCAAAGGGATAAAGAGGACCTGCTTCTGGATCTACATATAGTTCAGCCGGTGTTTCATCTGTAGTTGTTCCAGGGGCATAATAATAAACAGATATCGCATAATCTTCCAGTAAAAACGGGGGGTTATATCTCACGTATGCGCGACCTGTTAGGTCTGTGATAGCAGAATAAGGCACCAAAAGACCCACCTCATTTAGTATAGAGAAGTTTACAACTGCTCCTTCTACAGGTCTCCCCGCGATATCTGTAACTTTAGCAACTAGATAAATATCCGTATCTAAATGAGTTAAAGCAGTATTAAATTCTTCTCCAGGAAGACTATCTGCTCGATAAAGATAAAGATAAATATTCGCGGGGTTATTGGCCGCATCAGAAAGAACTATAAAATTCCCTCTATGGGGATGGAGAAGAGGATTGATGTTCTGACGTTTGTCAGAAAAAATAATTTCGCCAGAAATATGATAACTTGGTTCATAAAAGACCACAGGAGTTAGATAACCTGTGAATTCTATTTCTGCATCTTTAGCCGGGATATTTCCATCGGTTCCATCTCCAAAGAATACCTTCCCATTCTGACTATCTAATACATAGAAATTCCCCACCCCAATATCTTCTAATGAAGGTTTCCTTATCCATACTTCATCATTCACTGTTACAACAGAAGAAGTTAGGTCTAATATGTCTAAAGTTGTATTATCTATATAAGGAAATCTTTGTAAAAAGAAAACTTGGTTGGCTACTGCATTGGAAGTTCCTAGAGAGACTTCTACCTTTTCTATATATTGGCCATTAAAATAAATAATATGATCGTTGAATATTTCTATTTTAGCATTTCCTAGATCATAGGATATGAGTGTTTCTGAAGTAAGAATGGGGATTACAAGATAAAGAATTCGATTCGTATCATCAAAGAAGTAATCACCTAGAAGATTAAGCTCTGCGGTCGTATCTTTTTCAGATAAGAAGAGATCATACCTAGAAAACTCTACAATATCATTTCTTTCTCTTAACCCTTCAGGATATTCTACAACAACAATATCTTTTTCAGTATCTAAATTAAATAACCAAACCCCACCGTCTTCTAACTCATCACTTAGAGAAGTTAAAACCCTAGTAGGATCTGTAACATAGCCAAAGTGAACCTGGATATTGTTTTTATATCCTTCTTCTTCTGAAATTCTAAACGGACCAACGAATTCTTTTTTTAATGGATGTAGATTTTCAGTAATTATAAAATCACTATTCTCTTTGGTAAAATCTTCCTCTTCAGTTTCTTTTTCCGTTCCTAAAGAAATTATACCACTCATCTTTTGCATCGGAGAAAAGTCAGTCTCTATACTGACATCCCCAGTCATTAAGTCTCGTTCGAAAATATATGAATGTATAGGGTATCCAGTTAGAGGAGCAAAAGGAAGAATTAGAGAAAGAATTTCACTAGCCACTAAAGTTACTGGGTCGCCACTTGGTCTTAGAGCTACACATTTATCAGAAAAGAGAAATTCTTTATTCTTATTGAAATAAAAATAACCGCTATTAACCCCAATTTTCCAATTTGTATAACTTCCAGGAACTCTTTCAATTTCTCTTATTCTTAGGTCTTCTCCCTTGTCTATACCCGAGCGAAAGAGACTATCTTCCAATCCTTCAGTAGATGGATCCCAATTGGTGGGCAGTACAAAATTCTTATTATGAAAACTAGGAGAGATCCAACGAGCTTTATCATACTGAAAACCCGAAGGGGTAAGACTTTCCTGTAAAGTGTGAGAACGATAGTGAGTATAAATTTTAATTGCTGAGTCGACTACTATTGTATTAACAAGATCAGACATAAACCTATACTCCCCAATAGATATTAGAAACTCTCAATAAACTATATACTAATTCAATCATCTCTGTCTTAGGCAAACCAGGATTAGTATTTGTGGCCTCTGTATCATAAGTTAGCTTATTGAGTTCATCAAAAAGATATTTTTTAGCTTCGTCAGTAAATATCCTAGAGGCAATTACAGGACTATGAACGAGTTCAAAATCATCATCTAGGTATTCATAGTAAATCTCAATTGAGCGAGTTGGGAAAGTAACTAAAACTATGGCACCTTTTTCATAATCTACATAATAATTTCCAGGGATATTTAATAAATATTCTGGTCCGGTTACTTCGTTGGATAGAATAGTATTATCGGAAAATAAAAGAGAACCTTTTACAAGATTTTTATTTGGGAGGGTGATACTGGTTGTTGGGTGAGAGATATATCTATTTGTCTTTCGGTTCGTTCCATTTAAAAGGGTAAAAGCTTTGGCAATTTTTAGATAAGAATCGGACCCATATCCTTCTACTACTGCACTATCCAATAATTCCGCATCATATATCTCACTATTTATGGTAATTAGAGTACAAAGTCTATATAGACTAGGATAAGGTTTCTCTCTTAATTCTATAGAATAATCTATAGTAAAATCATCTAGAGAAGTAAAGTGAGAACATATAATTAGCCGATTATCTGTTTTTAGGATTGCTCGTCTAGGATAATCATTAGAAGTTACACCAGATTTTAAACTAAATTTTACTGCTCTTATTGCTTCATATCCAATTTCGCTTAGAAGAGAATTGTTTAACCCAACCGAGGAGGCATCCATTTTCTGGACAAATGCTCTAAGAAGACGATCCCTATAGTCAGCTAAACTTTCGCCTTTAATTCTCTCAACACCAAAGAGAGATCCTATATCGTCTAATCTTGTCCAAATATTCTGTTGATGAGTACTAACTTTCATATGTAGCCTCTACATTATCAAAACAAGAAGGAGTCAGAACTTGTTTCTTGATAGGATCCAATAAATAATAATTATGTTTTGGTTCTAACTGATAAACAGTTTCTCCGTCGGTTGTTAATAACTTTTGGTCTGCATCAAAATATAATGAAAGTAAGTTCTCTTTGTCTATTATATGATCTAAGAGATATTGGCCAATAGCTTGTTTATATTGGATAAAAAGAAAACGATAGATTAATTCACTTCTACCATCATTTGTTATATATTCTAATTTAAAAATATATTCACCCGGAATTAGATTCTTTAAATTAACTGAATAAGTAGTTAGACCTATCTCTTTTGTTTCAGTTATCCAAGCTTCATCAGAAAGACCACTATCAACCCATTCTGTACCTTCGGCAGAATAAAATTCTGTTGTATAAGTACTACTCCCTATTCCCTTAAAGAGTTTAGATAAACGAGTATGTAGAAATTTCTCATAGGGAGAACGTGAGTAAATATGGAGATTTATTTCCGCCCCATTTGTACTTAAAGCACTAGAAGATAAGACTTCAATTTCTATATCGCCCGTGTTATTGGGAGTAGAATCTTTCTGATAGACTAATGAGTCTTTTGAAAGATAAAGATCTTTCTTTTCAAAGATATATAGTCTCATTCCGCCCGAATATGAATTCACTGGATAACCTAAAACATATAAATGACTATAAACAGGATCGGGGTAGAAAGCAACTATAATTATTCTTTCGCCCGCATTATCGTATAAAGGATAAGATTGTGCTTCATAGATAGTATAATCAGAGATTATTTCTTCTACTGTTAAGGAGTTAGAAATATCTAAATTAATAAAACCGCCCGTTGCACTATTTAGGAAAGACCAGAAACAAAGATGATTCCCTTTTTTAGTGGCATAAAAATATTCTTGATCTACTATATACTTATCTTCTAAGCCTAGAACTCCTGGTGAAGTAGCCATCCTTAGAGTAGGAGATACTGTAAAACTACTACTATTAGAAATAGAAACTGAGTTAATAAAACGGAACTGTTTTTTAGTCGTATAAATCCCGTTATATAAAAGAGGAATTCTTTCTTCTTCCACTATCTCTTTGGAAGTTATTCCTTTAACTATGATATAGGCCAACTTTAGGTTATCGTTTTCGTCGTAATATAGAAAATTATCCGCATCAGCGACATCAAAGAAAAGAGTGCGATAAATACCTAATTCTATATCACATTCTAAACTGTGTAGGACCTCGAAAGTATAGATAGTGCTTGTCTCTTCATAAATTTCTTGAGCAAGAAAAGAATTAGGCAATCTCTTTTCTATATTTCCCATATCATTATCTTTTATGTTGCTCAATAATTTTCTTCCGCCACCCTCAAATCCATAAATAGTCGGCAGAATATATTGTACTTCCCCACGAGTGTTATATTTATTTAGTAATTCCATCCCATAGATATCCCCAACCGATAAAGATTCAATCTGTCGTAGGTTAGAGGAGGTCGGGAAAAGATCAGTTGATAATTGTCCAGTATAACGAAAGAATGGAGCAAGGTCTTCATTTATGGGATTTAGGAAACTCTGTCCTACAGAATATCTATCTTCCCTTATAACTGCCTCAAAAGGATAAACATTGCACATTTGTTGAGTTAGAGGAAAATAATAAACGGAAGAGTCATAGTTATCCCACAATTCATCCATCTCATTTCCTACTTCAGTCTCAAACCTCCACTCGAATTCAGTTCCTTCTACGGTTAGAACAAAGTCATAGTAAGATAAATAGTCTAAGACAATTATAGGAGTTATTCTTGTTTTGTATTCAGAGACCACCATTGTAGTATACGATAATTCATGGTCATTTGAGGTCAAGGAAACTTCGAAATCTTCTATAGTTGTTGCATCGTTAGTAGACAGAATAATTGAAGGAACAGTTACAACGCTATTCTCTCTAGTGCTAGCTAGATTGTTTTCTAAATATGCGAAATAATCTTCACCACTAATGTCCTCGGTCAAAGAAATAGAAACACTGAAAGTATCAATAGTATCGTTATAACTGATAGTTAGAGTATTATTCGCGGGAATATCATAACTTATGTCTAAGACCAGAGAAGCATACTCAATTACTGTTAGGACCTCGGGGACTTCGGCTAAGTCTGTAATTGCTAGAGTATAGTTTTCTTTATCAAGCAGAAGATCGTTGTCTACTTCTGCAGGAATTGTAGCAGATAAGTATAAACGGATCTTATTCTTTGTCAAAAAAAGACTATTAGTTACAGAATATCCAACCGCCATTAGGCAATACTCCTAATTATAATAGCATTAGAAATACTCGGTTCTATAACTAATTTCTGATGTTCCTGAGGGAGATAATTCCAAGTTACCCTTTGCTTCACTCTTCGATCTTCGACAACCGAATAAACATACGCGTATAAAGCAGTCAATGGTTGATTCGGAGTTCCGATATCTAAGATGCGACCATCCTGTTCCATAACCCCCTGGACTAATTCATTTACTATTAGTCCTTCTCCCATTTCTAAGTTGTTCACATAATCAGTAATTGAAGTAGCTATCTTTCTTTCTATATCAGATTTATCCGAAGCGTTTATTGCTCCGGTATAATATACCGTTAATTCTATCTGTATCCCTATCTCCTCGGGCTTCATTACATAGATGTAGTTCCCGATACTCTCCACTATAGAAACTGCTCCCCTGACCGCGCCTACGAGCGCGAGAGAGGTAGTGGGAGTAGTTGCTCTTACTACCAAATCAGCTGTTCCTATTCCTCTCTTCCATCTCATTAGACGGATATTGGCAACTCCAGGCACTGACAAGGCAGCTAGGCGAATAGCCATTTCATTGGCGGTAGCTAAGTTAGATGCTTGATTTACAATACGATATCTATAATTGATATCTGTCTCAGCATCTCGACCGGTTGTAATTGAAGCTTCATTGGTCACCAGAAGAGAACTATTAGCAGAATCAGTATATCCCGAGAATGTAATAAATCTAAGTTGTCCTTCACTAGTATTCCCACCTGAACCTGAAGTTAGAGCACGAACGGGAACATAGGCTTCTGTATCAGTAGCAGAAAGAACTACATCTTCAGAGATTTCATAATAAATGGCGCTTTGTCCATTATCTGTAGGACCCCAAACTTGGGTACCAGAAGGAATAGAAATAGGCATTCCGCTATTTATGTCACCAAAGCCAGTGGTAATTGTATAGAGTTTAACTGCGCGAGCGTAATCTGAAGCTTCCGCTGTTTCTTCACTCCAACGAATAACACCTAGAATCTCTCCTAGGGCGTCTAAGTATGCACCAGAAGCATAACCTACCAAATTAGCAACTTGCGCGACCTTGACATTCTCGATTTGAGTAGATAATGTATCCGCAATTGTTTCTACTAGAACTCTTGCCTTACCACCTGGAACCATATTGGTAAAATTAGAATTGGCCCGCAATCTATTTAAGATATTGGAGACTATAGTGTCACGAGTATCAGTTAAAAGTTTGATTGACGTAGCCATTCTTTTTCCTTAGTTAACCGAAATAATTTGTGGGTTTATTTCAGTACTTGTGGCGGTGAACATAAGTTCTGTGGTTTCATACTCTCTTGTCTCTTCGTTAATAACTGTTAACATAACCATAATGCCAATCGTTTCATTTGAAAGAGGAAAGGCTCGTACTTTTAGGTCTTTAGCACTAATAAAACTATCATGAGAAAGTGCCCGTCTTACTTCGCCTTCAATAAAAAGACCCGTTTCTTTATTGTTGGGTTTCCCTATAACCAAATCTAAGTTAGCTGTAATAGTAGGATAAAAAACCCAGTCTTTAGTTATACTACAAACTCTAGTTCTTACTTCTTGCTTCACTGATTCAAAAGCCGCAAAACTAGTATCACGAAAATCATTACCAATAGAAGATAAAGAATAATCTCCGTTTTTAGTGAAAACTAAATCTAATCTGTCTTGAACAGGCAATATCTACTCCTTAAACGGGAATGGTTTTCATCATAGAAGTATAAACATCAATTACTTGTTGCATATTCTTCAACCCCGTAAGAGGAGCTGATAACACAAATGTAGGAGCCATTGGAACATAAGCGAAAGGGTTAAAAGTAAAAATACCTCCTACCCTAATATCCTCAGGGGGGGCCAAAAGACCAATAGAAGTCCCTGTGATGGCAACTCCTAAATCTTTTTCTACAGTAACTAGACTGTAGTCGCCAGCAGCCAATGATGCTCTAGTATCAGTAACTTCTACTGCAGCATAACCACCGGGCATCCTTATTTGTTTGAAATTCCCAGCAGTTGGATCTTGCGCGGGCATAGAGACTCCTTAGTTTAGAAGAAGGACTAATGTTCCTATATTATCGATTCTTTTCGTATTTTCGTCTACTACCTTATCATAGAAGGGTTCTGCCCAAAAGACAGAATTAGACATTTCGTAAACTAGAACTTTATCTCCCACCTTTGCCCATCCATTTGTCATAAAAGCATCCCGGTATTTACTAACTAAGGGTATCCATTTCCCATAGGAAGTAATCTCTTTCCCTTCTGTCGTTTTATCCTGATATAAACCTCCATATAAAGGAGGTTCTCCATTTACCATAGATTGACCACTATCTAATATTACTTTGACATATACTTGTTCTATATCTAAGGTTTCTATTCTTATAGGACCTTTATAGATTACGCCAGAAAATATTTTATAAGCACTACTCATTCTTGATTGCTCCCTGGAAGATTTCCTGCCATAAATCTATCTTGTCTCGCCCACTTATCTCCCATAATAAGGAAGAAACCACCATGTTCTCTATCATATCCTCTTAGTCCTGTAATATAGGGGATACCGTTTTTGGTTAATGGATGGAAAATGATGGGACTTCTAAAATCTAAAGACTTACCTATATACCAAGAGGATATCTTTCCAGCAATAGTAACTAAGGCTGTCGCACTTACGGCCAGAGGAATGGGAGCTAGTGCAGCAGTAGTAAAGGAGGGAAAGAGGGGACTTTTTGTAATATTTACCACGTCTTGTGCTAATCCTATATTCATTCCGCTACTTGACTTACTTACTACTTCTCCTACCAAACTTATATTAAAAAGCATATTCATTATCGCAGTAGTCATAGCATGATTCTGCATTTCTTCGGCAGCAACACACATATCTGGTTTTATTCTTGTAACAAATCCATCCTCTGCTGAGATACTATGTTCTACCTCTCCAACTTCTATTGCCCCTAAAACATTTTGATAGGTATCAAAAATAATACAGACATCGTATGGTTTTATATGGGGATTACCAACAACAACTAAAGAACCATTATAATAATCTCTTGAGTGTCTTAACAAATGAGAAATACCTAAATTGGCCGCGCCATATTGTGAATATGAGTTAGGTTCATCTACTACCATGGGCCTAATATCTGCGTCTAAGATAGAATCGTCAACTTTAACCGTTTGGATATCTGCTTCTATATCAGAAGGAATTCCCTGGTTTTCATTCTTAGAAACTTCTCCTTCTTTATATCTCACATTTACTGCGTTATAAGTTTCACTTTGTCCCATAAGACGGATATCATTGAGTATAATATCATGTTCAGATGTTAGATAATGATATTGTCTAAAAGGACGTATATTTGCTCTAGGGGTTTGAGAAATAGCAACTTGTTTCCTCTTAGCAGAGCTAGGAGTATAACTTATTGCTACTGCTATCATAGAACCTATGGGGCCACCCCATACGCTCATGGGATTTTTAATTCCCTCTTCCTCTACATATGTACGAAGAGTTATAAGTTCACTAACATCCTTCCCCCTCCAAACATAAGTAGCATTTGGAGGACCAAAGAAAAGAGTTGCTTCTGTTCCTAACCCACTAGCATAAGGTAGGGCGAGGGTAATAAAACCTGGATGTCTTAACTCCAACTGCTTCATGAACTCCCAAAGAGAATAACCCCAGGGATTAAATTTTGTTACATTTGGATTCCAACAAAACCAATCGTTCTTTATAACAGGCCAAATTTTAGTATAGACATTCCAATCTACAGACATTTCGGGAATAGTCATATTCTCTTTCGTTCTATCATTCAGTTTTAATGCAAGAAGAGGTTCCGAAGCTGGACCACCCAATCCAGTGAAGGAGTCTAAACCAGACCTAGTTTTCGCCCAATACTTACCAAAATGCTGCAGCTGCCCAGCTAAATCATCCTCTGCTTTATTCGTGATAAAATAATGGCTATTCCCCTCGCCGAAGATAACGAAGTCCAAAAGATTCTCAGTTGTAGCTCCTCCCGCCCAAACACTTCCTTCGGAGTCGGAACTATCTTTGTCTTTTCCCAATAAACAACCACTAGTTAGTTCTGAACCCCAACCCTGACACTCCACGGTTAAAACATCACTCCCATCCACTGAAGAGATTTGGCCAATAAAGACAATCTCTAGGCCGGAAGCACAGTTATCGTAACCCAACCTTAACTCTATAGCTATTCCTGGACGAATAATTCCACCCACTTCTAGATTTAGTGGGTCCGAGAAAGTAGAAGCATAGGGGTCTTCTTCTGCGTCAGGTTGTTGCCCGAAATAGGCACCATCTCCAATAAGAGCCCCTGAACTGTCGTCCAAAGAAAGAATACAATATTGGAGAGGATTTTCTCTACTCCATATTGTTCGTGCAGAAATTAGATAATCAGTAATATCATAATAAACAGAAGAACTTGTTTCTCTTTGTGTTGGACTAAATAGACTACATCTTTTTTCATCTATCACGTATAGAGAAGCAACTGGGAAAGCCCGAGACATAGTAAATTTGCGACGGATATTTGCCATCGTCATTTTCATTATGTCGTTTTCGCTAAACTCTACTACAGTACTCTCCCCCTTAACATTAACCATATGTTTGGTATGAATGGGAGGGGAGATACTTCTAGCGTAAAGGTTTTCAGACATTAATGATCTCCCGTATTTTTTATTAGGGTGCGTATTTTTTCTACTACTTCGGGAGCGCTAATATCCAAATCTATTTCTGCTTTACCAAAATTTTCTTCTAACCCACCTGTTATTAATTTATGTAATTCGGCGGTAGATACATCTAATTCAGTCTTCCAAGGAGTATCACTTCCTGGTAATCCCCAAAGAACGGGAGCGAAAAAGAAATCTGGATTTAGCCCATTTGGACTATTTGTTAAGGGATCAGGAGGAAGGTATAAATGTTCATATAAAGGTCTGGCGGTAGCAATTGCCATTTCAGAATCTTTAAATTCTTTGATTACATTTTGATAATCTGGATGCATTTGCACCAACTTTGCGAAATTAGGACTTTCTAGTATCTGACCTAATCTTCTACTCAAACTACCATTAAATTGTTGGGATATAGTTTGTCCCATAGTATCATAACTGCTACCTAGACTATTCAATACCGCACCAACAACTGATTTTGTTTTAGAAGTATTTTTTAATTTATTCAATTGTTCTTCCACGGTAGTCAATTCTCTAGTATATCTATCTATCAATGTAGTGTCTGGGACTTTAGCTGCGGATTCTAGTTTTTCTGTTAGATCTTTTACTGTAAGTTCTAACTGTTTTTGTATTTTAGCTTGAGAAAATTCTCCTACTTCAGGATTCATGATAGGATTAACATAATCTATGAAATTCTTTAATCCAAATTTTTCAATTACCTGGTCTGAATACATTCCCTTGTCTATTACTTTCCCCGAATAAGCTTCTTTTGCAGCAATAAGAACATCTGTCTGGATTCTTTGTTCTAACTCGTATCGCGGCTCACTAGAATCACCACCAAAATCTACATCTCCTATCTCTTTAGTAGGCCAGGGTGGTCGTATTACAGTGTTTTGAGATATTCCTTTGTAATGAGTATTTATAGATTGGTCATGGCCAGCAGATAGAATAGAAGCAGGATCACTGCCAGTAAATTTCATATTGTCTAAAAGTTTTTGTAATAAAGCTTTTTTAGCCAGATAAACAGAAGAGGAACTTCCTACTAAATGAATTCTTTTATTGTCATTTGCAGTAGGCTGCAAAACTAAGTTGGCAGTAGTTACTGCTACATGCGATTTATCAACCTCATAACTAACCATATTTACTTTGTCTATATCAAAAATATTTATTAGGTTATGCTGGATCCCAATCCCAGACCTTCTTCGGACACTCTTACTAATTAAAGCTTCGTTTAGATCATTCTCGAAAAGATTTACTATTTTATTTATATTGCTATCTGCAATACCTCCCGGGCCAGTTAGATTTAGTACAACTCTTTTGGTCACGCCACCAGAATATTGCTTAACCGGATATTTTTTACTTTGTAACTGTAGACTAGCCATTCTATTGGTTAGAGTGACGGAAAGACCCGAAATAATTGGAGTTTTTCCATCAGACCCAAAAGTAGTTCCATCTAATTTTTTGTCTACAAATACACTCCTACCATCAGTAGAAAGACCTACTATATTCCAACCTTCCCCAATTAACTGTACTATAGCTTTTAAACGATTAGTATAGTAATCTTCCGAAGAAGGTTTTTCTACTTCTTGTTTTGGTTTTGAAGAAACTATTTCAGTTGCTTCAGAAGGAGAAAGAACTTTTATCGATTTTTTAAATTCTTGTAGATATTTTTCTGCAACTGGTTGCTTATGACCTTTATTAGAATTCAACTCAAAATGAATAAAATCTCCCCAATTTCCAAATTTATCACTACTATTGGTATAGCCACTAAAATGTCCACCCCAAAAGAGACCTTTCTGTTCTCCTACCATTGCAGCAGTTAGGTATGCCCGTTGACCTAACTCATCTAGAGGATTATCTTTATTCGCATCCCGGTATTTATAAGTATAGATTCCAGGAAAATGAATATCTACTGCCCCGCCATGTCTATGTCTCGAATCCTGTCCTCTAGTCCCTGGGTCCCAAGGACCTCCACTAGGAGTAAGAGTAATAGAAAATGATTTATCTTTAAATTCTTTCTGAGCTTTCATTGTATTATAAGTAGAAGATAAGAAATCAGTTAATTTTCCTGCAAAACCAGGGAATTTACTCCCTCCGTTATTTTCTTTCGCTATTGCTGCTCTTATCTTCTCTGTAGTTGCATTATCTGTAGGAAAAGTACCTGTACCAGCCATGGTGGACCCCCCACCACTTATAGTTTTAAAGGGAGAGGTAGAAACTATATCTGAAACAGGAGGCCAACAGTTAGAGGGTAAGGTTATAACTGCATTACTAGTGGGGGTAAGAGTTATATCGCGGTTATTAGTAAAGTCCGAGGCATAAATTGCATTGGCTTCAAGACGTATCTGGTAATTTTTCCAGGCTCCTGAATCTTCAAGAGAAGCAACTTCTCCAGAGGTACCCTCAGAACTATATATTTCACCAACGGTATAATCTCTGAATCTATCTTCTCCATCCGCAAAACTTACAGGAGAACCTTTTGATAAAGCGTATTTTTCTAGAAGTTCGGCGGTCTTTATATTATCTAAATCTATACTAGATCTAAAATTAAGGGTGGGGATAAATGCTGACCAGTCAAATATCTCAAATGTCATTTCCACTGCAATTGTACTTTTAGGAACTCTTCCTCCCATACTGACTGTCATATTGCGCCACGCCCATAATGTGGTAGCATCTCCCAATAAACTTTCTACTTGAGTACTTTTTATTACACAGAAAGGGTAAGTTGTAAGGCACCGATATAACGGGACTAATTTGCTATTTATTTCTTGGTGGAGGGTATGACCTGTTTCTATCCCTTCTCTGGCAATTAACCAATTAACATTGAGAGTAAGATCTCCTCTGCCAGTTTTAATCATAGCAGCATCTTCTTTATGTAAAGTAGAAGTTGTGAATATAACTCCATCACCTGCCAAAGCTATACCCTGAGGATCAATAGGTAAAACAATACCATTGATAGAGAAATATCCTGGAGAACTTTTAGAACTCAATTAGTAGCTCCTACCAGACTCGGCCATTCTTCTTGCGTTATCGGCAGTGATATCCATTCTACTATCTTTTAGGCGGATAGAACCAGAGGCCCCATTAAACATTCTATTAAGTTCACTAACGGCTTGATTAGCACCCGAACCTTGTACTACTCCACCTATTCTAGCACGAAGAGGAGATTCTCTTCCTATTCTCGCGGGATTTACTGAACGAAAGTCTGCACTTCCCTCGGGAATTAGGCCCTGTCTTGAGGCTTCTTGAGCAGCAGCTTCTAATTCTTCTTCCTTTAGATCCATTCTACTTGGGGGAGAAAATAACCAACTAGCAGCCAAGGCTGCGCCTGCGCCTATAAGCAAAGCATTTCTTGCTTTGGGATTCTTGGCGAATTTATTAATAAAATTTTCTACTCCAGCACCTGTTTGTCTAGACCCTATCTCGATTCTCCCCATCTTCAGTGCTACTTCTTCCGTAGAATTTAAAGCATCCGAGACTGGAGAACCTCCTTGGGTTTTAGCAGTTACAGCAGTAAGGACAGCATCTAGAGAAGAAGCACTATAACCCTTCCTTGCTTCTAAGATATTCGCTAGATGTCTATTCTCTTGGCTAGGATTAATCAATTCATCCACTAAAAGGTCAGAATATTCGTTAAGAACTAATCCTTTTGCTTCAAACTGTTTGTCCATCCTAGTTTTTTGTATTAGATCAGAAAGAGCGTCTTGGATACTACTCTTGTTCCCCCTGTTCCGTTTTAGCATTTCGAGAAGATTGGTGGCACTATTGGCAACACCCTTCGCCTTTTCTAATAAATCACCACGTTTATTCCCCGCAAGAATAGTAGCATGTTCTTCTAAATTCTCTGCAAGAGTTGCTGCCATAAATTCACTTTGCCCTCCTCGTTGTCTAAGAGTTTGAATAGTAGGACTAAAGGCATTATAGAAAGAACCGATGAGTTCTCCACTAACTCTCGATTGAACAGTTGACTCGGAAAGAAGTTTAGCGAAAGACTGTTCCAAACCCAAGGAGTTTCTCATTGCTTTTTGGGTTTGTCTTATATCCAGCCTTTTACGGCTTTTATGTCCTAACCCTTCGATAGCTTTTTGTTCGGCAAGATAAGAAGGTAACAAAGAAGTCCCCTCTTTATTGAACAAGACAAAATTCTTTGCTTGTTGAGCATCTTCTCCAAAGAGACGAAGAAAGGTTTTATGATCACTATCCCAATCTGTTTGTCCCCACTTTTCATGGAACTTAGAAACATTTAAACTTCCAGGTTGGATAGTATTCCCAATGTCTCTCTGGAAGATTTTAAACTCTTTTGAATTCTCCCCTAAATCATACTTCATCATTTCTAATGCCATTTGATTAGAGATATTAATGGAGGGCATGGTTTTGCCCGGGTTTATAGCAGGACTTTGTACTTCTAACGCTAGAGAGTAGGGAGACTCAGGGACAATACCCCCTCCTAAACCTCTTAAGACATTCCCATACTCTAAAGATTCAGCGGCTGTCATTCCTTGCCTTATATCTTTAGAGTGAGAAAACGTTACAAAGTTAGAAATATCTTCTGAACCTAATTCAGGAGCATAGGTCTGAAGATAGTTCCTAAAAGTAGGAGACTGTTTCATAAGAGTATCTATAATGGCTTGCCCAGGCTTTGCTCTTAGATAAGAGACTAACCCTGTTTTAACTTTTAGATTTAGAGATGCCCCAGCCAACTTGGTAGTTTCTTCAAGAAATATTTCTTTTGCCTTGAACCCTTCTTTATCGATATTCTGGAAAATATGAGAAAGTAAACTATTTGCCTTCTTCATTACCTGTTTTCCATTTTGGACAGAAGTTCCTATATAAGAACTATTGGGAATTTCTCTAGGTACATAAATTTTCATTCCAGCTTTTTCTATTGCAAAAGTCCCTTCCGAGATAGGATATTCACCACCACGAAGATAATTTTGTATCGTTTTAGAACTAATCTCTCCCTTTTCTATCCCACTTTCTCCTAATCTGAAAGTTTTAACCCCCTTAGGTAATCTGCTCGAATCAAAAGCTCCATAAAACATTCGAGAAAGTTCATTCGCTTCATTCATGGCACCACTTTCAGCATTTTTTAGAACATATTCTAAGGTTTCATTTCCTCCTCGAAATTGAATACCTGTAAGGAATTCAAGACCAACACCTTGTCCTTTCCCGCCCGCTCCTGTAGCCCACGACCCAGGCATGGCATTCACATTAGAATGATAAAATCCATGCTTACCTTCTCTAAATCTTGTAAGATTCCTGGCATTTTTGTGTCCTTGCGATAAAGAAAAAGCTTTGAACTCCTGCTGGGCTTTTATCATATCTGCCCGCTTACCCAGGCCTAATTGAGTACCAGGAAGAAAATACTCACCTGAACGTAGAGACCTATTCCAAAAGGTCTGATATTGATTTTGATGTTTTTTTAGTTTGCCAATTTCCTTCCAACTAATTCCTTGCTCTCTTAGAACATCTTCAGTTACTACTCTAGCCTCATAGCCGTGGCTTTCTAGCAACTTTCTCGCCCTATTTCTTTGTGCAACATTTCCTTGTGAGCCTACCTCCGCTACTTGTCCTGCATAAAATTCGACACCTTCAGCTAGTCCAGTACCGCCAGCTTCTTTTAGGGCTTCAGTTTCAAGCATTTTGACAGTTCTAGAACCTTGAACGATATGACTGAATTCAGAGGGATTAGATTCTATCCATTTCTGCATTTTTTGAGAGACAGAAGCACGATAGTTGGGGTCAGAATTAAATTTCTCTACATCAACATTCAACCTATCAAAAAGTTCACTGGTGACAACTGTTCTATGGATATCTCTCTGAACTGCTTCTTGAATAATACCTCTGGGACCAAAGTTTTGACTTAGACGAATGGGTCTGTTATGTATATCTAAGGTTAAACCTCCCACATATCTTTTGGTATCACTATCCCATCCAATCTGAAGTCCCTTTAGATTCTGTCTGACTATCTCATCATTTCTGTCTTGAAAGGTGTGGTGTGCCGCAAGTTTAGCATCTAACCCTAATGTAGTTCCCCGAGTTTGTAACAATGTGTTAATACTTGTTGTTTGTCCAGAACTTACAAAAGATCCTAATACTTTCTGTCCTTGTGCATCTCCTAAAAATTGATAGACTTCAGCTCCCTTTGTCCCTCTTATTTCAGCTAAACGGGCGAGAGATAAACCTAAATTATCTAATTGACTGCTTCCCTTAAAAACATCAAAGTCTTTTAAAAAAGCTTCTTCAAAAGGTTGTCCTTTGGAATAACCAAAAGCAAGATCTATTTCTTTAGTATTTATAACGCCAATAGAATTTAGAGTATTCTTACCAACTATTTTTACATCTCCAACTCCGTAACCGGCAAAGATGTCAGAGACACCACTAATTTGAGAGACAGCTCTAAATCTATCCTCAGGGATTACATAGGAAGGAAGGGAGAGTTTTTTCTCACCCAATAAATCTACAGGAACAGTAAGTCCTAGGTCATCGATAGTCCTATTCCCATTCAAAACACTCCAGCGGGCATCCCCACGATGAAGAGTCGTAGATTTAGTAAGAGCATCTCGTCTGGTTAACTCCGCTTCCTCTGGGAACCAAGGAAAATAAAAAGCACCCTCTTTTGCTACCGAGGTTCCCAGAGCGCTTCCTGCGGCGGGAGCATAATGTCTGCCGAGAGTAGTTCCTAACTTTATATTCAGTTCATTCTTTTCTATTCGGGATAATCCAGGGATAAGTTCCCAGAAACCCGCGATAGTCCGAGTCTGGATTCTTCCTCCCTCACTTATCTTTGCTCCTAATCTGCCTAAGTGCTCGCCTCTCGAAGAAAGATCTAAACCATTTTCTGTCATTGCCCAAATAGTTGCTTCTTTGGAAGAGTATCCTTGCCCGATATATTTTTCTTGTGTTTTGCGGAAAGGAACTGCAAAATCACCACCATTCCGAAGACGAGCCATTAGCCGCAATTTAGCTTCTTGGGCAGAGACAAAAGGTAAAGGTCTTCCTCGATCTAATTCTCGTGTAGCTAAAGCTATTGCATTTTCAGGACTTTCTGCTCCACCGAGAAGAACTCCGCGAGTAGAATAAATTCTACCATTATGGATTGTATCTCCTACCTCGGTTAGAAGGTCAATATCTAGGTCGGTCACAGATTGGTCAAAAAGACGAGCCTCTACATTTATGGATACCGGGTCAAAATAATTAGACTGAAAAAGGAATTGTGCATCTTTACCATCTACCATTACTCCCTTTGCTGCATCTAATATCCCAACATCCAGACCAAAAGCTCCAAAGAATCTTTTATTTATCCTTGCCAATCCCTCTGCTATGTTTTCTTTTCCATGAGATTCTTCTAAAAAGTTTATAAAAGCATGACTCTTGCTTCCAGGCTTGTAATTTAAAGGTTTCCCTTGTACATAATCTCCAGAAACCATCTTTAATATTTTTTCTTCAATGGAAAAGGTTTTTAGAGAACTGGGGGCACTAAGTGCCTCTTCTAAAAGAGAGGGACTAAATGTTTCGGGATTTATCCCACGGGAAAATTCAAAAGCATTTCTTGCATATTCAGGATTAGCTACTGCATTCTTCTCCAAACGAATAAGTTTATTTGCGAATTTCTCACCTAAAGCAGGATAAGGGGTGCCCATATTCGCTGTAACTACTGAATGTAAGTAGTCAAGAGTATTATTATTAAACACTTCATTAGCTTTTTCGTGGCTGAATATTCTGGAGAGATTCCTAAGCATTTTTTCATTGTAATTAGTTTTTATCTCACTCTTTACAGTTCCTAAACCACCTCTTACTCCTCCAATAAGTCTTTGACGTATTGATTTACCAGATATGCCACCAGACATAGCATAGTAACCCCCAGCAGCTACCCCACCTAGTAAAATACCAGTTCCTAGATCTACTGCCATGGATTACCTTATTAATCTTTGTTCTTGTAAAAGGGAAGCAACGTCGGAAGTCCTATCTTGCTCTAGATCGGTACTTACTTGATTTCTCCATCCTCCAGGAAGGTCATCTACATATACTTCTACATTACGTGTACCATACGATGATAGCATGTGTTTTATCTGCTGTCTAACTCCTAATCTATTGTTTTGACTGGAATTCCATGCTTCTACTTCATTTGCCGCTGATTCAACGTAAGGTTTTCTCCAAACCTCTCTTTGTTGTGTTTCCCACATATTATAATCATGGATATTTTCGCCCATATTATCTATCATCTTCAGTTTGATATCATCTAAATTAACTGAGGGAGAGAAACCTATATAATTAGGGGGAGGAAGATTTTTATCCGCGAAATAACCGGCCAAAACTTCTTGCCTTATGGCATTTCTTATATCCGGTCTCTTACCTGTAACTTCTGATTCTACTGCAGATTTTGCCATTGCTACTATCCCAGTCGAAGTATCAAATCCCTGAAAACCACGGATCTCATTTAGTCTTGCCATTGCTTCTAAGTCAGATGCGCCAGTACCTTCCATGGGAGCTAACGCGTCATTACGTTCCCATTGAGAATTGTAAATACGTTGCATACTTTCCGGGACTAACTCTCTAATTGCCTGTCTTTTTTCTACATTAGTTTCGCCAGTAAAAGCGGCAAGATACTCTCTTTCTCTGGAAGGAACACTGCCATAGATAGTATCTATTGGACCGTAAGAATCTACTCCGAAGGTAGTTCTCCGTGAATTTTCTATAAATTTAGCTTGTAGATCTGTCCTGCCTGCTGCAGCAGCCATATTCCCTAAGTACTGGTTTTTAAGATAAGCTAATTTATCAAAATACTCATCAAAGTTTCGTTGATCCTCTATATTTTCGGGAATTGGATAATTGCCCAAACTTAGAGTATCTAAAGTCATTCTTGCAGTGGGTTTGATAAAAGATTCTATCGGGTTATTCCAAGGGGCAAACTCCGGGGCTAACATAGATTCTTTATAAGATTCTACTGCATCTACTCTACCCATTAACTTATGCGCGGGAGCAAGAGGAGATATGAATTCAGTAGGCAATCTCCTCATTGCACTTCTCAATCCCTGCCAATACTTACCTAAAGTAGAATCTGCGTCCTGCTCAATCTGTACGCCCTCTCGTCTCTCACCTATGATCTTTTCTGTTTCTAAAAACATCTCTTCATGGAGAGGACTTAGTTCTCCCTTTCTTTGCTGCATCTTCAGTCGTTCACGGTATAATTTGAACTGACTGGAATAAGGAGAAACGTCACTCAGTACTTTATAGCGATAGATGTCAGGATAATCTTCTGCCTGAACTCCTTTCAATTCAGGATATCTTTTGGCAAATCCTGCTCCTGGCAATCTTAGTTCTCCCAAAGGAACTGCTGAATAAGGGTCACCCGCCTGAAAATTAACAGATTTATCGCCAGGACCGGGGAGCCAACTCGGGGAAAGATTTAGCAATGGATTGCGATATTCAACAGGGAATCTTTTAGGAAGAAAAATTCGCCTAAATCCCTCAGTGTACCCCCCAGGATCGCCCATTTCATTTTCCCAGAAAGTACGTCCCTTCCCTGTTACATCTGAAAAGTTACTAAAGTAAGATTCTTCATCGAATACCATGGGAGAACCAGTTATGGCCGATTTGATAGAAGCTAAACCATAACCTAAAATACCAGGTTTGGTACGTAACCATCTTTCCGCGAATTGCATAGACTGATATTTAGCACCAAATTGGGGTAAGGCTTTCTCTTGAGGAGCTCCGCCCAAGGCTTCACTCCAAGTTTCTTCGGGTCTTAGAGAGGGAGCAACTATTTGTTGTTCGTCCAATCCCTTCCCGCCAGTTAACTCCTCCGCATGCATAATCACGGGAGGCTTTAGAATCCTTCCTATTGTCAATGCCCAGGCCTGTGACAGGTCTCCCGATGCAGTGTCAGTTGGGGTGGGTCTATCATAGTAATGAAGCTTGGCGAGCCAATGGGGATCAACTAGACCCTTAAGGAATCTTTTGATGGGTTTGTTACGATATTCTTCGGGATAAAGTTGTTCTTCCTTAGCATCTAGGATCATCCTATTATAGTAATTGGGGACAATCATAGAACCACGAGAACCGGTTAAAGGAGTTCTCCCGAATAGCCAGTTTCTTCCCTTACGAATAACTGTATCTTTTACTCCTGCATATTCTTTTCTTAGTTCTTCCGGTCTATCCCTAGAACCTAAAGCTCCGGGGATTAATGGGGCAACTAATGCAACACCCAATAAGGCACCAGCAATTGCACCTAATTTAGTGGGAGTAAGTGAGATACCTCTTTTCGCCGCTAATCCTCCCACCCCTTTCCCTAAAGAACCTAATTTCTCTAAAGCAGGAGCCATATCCTTAGCCGCCCACTCAGCAGCGGCAATCTTCCCTGCCGGACCTCCTCTAGCACCTCTCTTTGCTAATGCCCTGCCAATAGAATAGGTGCCTAAAGCCCCTCCGAAAGCTAATCCCGCAGGTACGCCCGCGAGATTTAGTAATCCTACTCTTTCGTTCAACTTCTTCTCTTGCCATTCAGCAAGATTTGTCATACCTGTTAATTCAGAGAAACGAGAATATGAAAGGTCTAACTTCTTAGCTAATTCTGCTCCTGCCCCAGGAACACCTTCGGCCAAGGCAGTATAATCTAATACTTTGGATCTTTTGGCAAAAGAATCGGCTTCCTTATATGCAGTATAAAGACCTACTGCAAGAGGAAGACCATAAAGAAAATGTCTTTTCAGGAGTCTAGAAGTAGTAGTATTTCTAATACCCTGAGAACCAAATAAGTTGGCCGCGCCATATTTTTCCCAAGCCTTCCCGATACTTGGATGTACCGTTCCACCCACTTCTTCCAATACTTTGGCCGGGGCATCGAGGAGACCTAAATACCTCGAAACCCCTAAGTTTATCATTCCCCCAGCGGCGTTACCGAGTCTGGTTTGTTCTATGGTCCTAAGGGTTCCACTGAAATCTCCCTTTAGCAAACGCCCAAGAGTACTTATTTTTTCTAGTGGTTTATTAGAGACGGGGAGAAAAGCTAAAACTTGTTTGCCTGAATAAGGTTTTACTCCATACGCGGCTTGTCTAGCTCTTGCTAGTTGAGAACGCATACGTGTTGCTTGGTGTTCAACTCCTTCTTCCGCGATATCATGAATCATTAAAGAAGCGTCAGTGGAAATAACTTGTCCACCGACAGTTAAGGTACCATTCTTATAATTCAGACCATGACGAACTAAATCATTATAATTTAGATCTTTAGCATTGGGGAAAGCTGCACGAAGATATGAATATAGTTCTCCTGCTTGATTTCCGGGGATAGTATGAGTTGTATTTTTAAATAACCCAGGAGAAAGAAGAGAAGAAACCTGGAAAGTTCTTGGTATTCCGCCGATATGATCTTCTATCCGTCTGACCATATCGAAGAGATAATGTTTTCCAGTTACATCAAATTGTCCAGGGGCAAATTCCTTAGCACCAAGGACCTTTCCCCAAGGATGAGCATTTGGGGGATTTATATAGTGGCCTATCCCAGTGATAGGATCTTTTACGAAAGTGATTTGGGGGTTAATCTCAGAAGATAAAGCAGGGAGACTTCCCACTGTCCCCAATCTTTTTCCAATAAAAGCAGGAACAAAATTATGTAGGGTGGACATCCTGACATTGAGAAGTTTGTTTCCTACATAAAATCCTCCACCTAAAAGAGCGACATTCTTGGCGGAATGCCAGAACCTTTTATTCTCACGTTCCTGTTGTGTGTAGTAGGCTTGGGAGGTAGGATCGTTAACCGATAAATATAGGGCTATTTGCTCTGGAGTCGGCGGCATAATTCATAACCCGTTATCTGTTAACCTTTTTGGACGATTTATTCTGCGAATCGAACTTGCTCTTTGGATCTGTTCTATTTAGAACTTGTTCCATTTTCTTTTGCAACTCAGTATCTTCATCTCTCATCCCGCCAGTAGTCCGACGCATATTCTCAGCGTCCTGCTCAATATTCTTAAACACAGAAGACTTAGACTTCTTGTTTTCTACTTCGGACTTATCTACTACTCGGATAGGCAATTCTAACCGATGCATAGAAGCATTTTCGGCCATTACTGCTTTCTCTACCAGAGAACGATAAGACATTGAATTTAGTTCTTCGGGTTTATAGTTAAACACCATACAGATGAAACCCTTTAATTTATATTCTATATCACTTTCTTGTCTTTGTCTCTCAACCTCTAAAGCTACATTCCAATCATATATTTTCTGAGGATAGGAAAGGAAAGAAATGGCATTGAATAAAGAGGAAACTATACCAGCGGGCAATAAATCATAGATATCTACTCCTACGGTATAAAAAGAAGGAGAATTCTCCGTTATCTTAGCAACATAGTTCTCGGGGAAAATAGAAAGATCGGGAACAATTGCCCTGACTACACATTTCTTAATAACCTCATCTTCTATCAGATTTATAGTATGAGGTCTTGTTAGGAGTATGGTTTTATAGTGTTTATATTCAGAGATAGAAAGTGGGCGAAATATAAAAGATACTTCACCCACAATAGCTACATCTTTGAATTGAATCGAATAAAGAACTCCATATCGAGTCTTTAGGTCTACTATAGACGGCTCAGGACTCTTCTGGATCTCCTCCCGAGGATGTACCTCCTGGAGTTCTTCCATTCATTAGATCTCGTCGCAGGAAGCTAAAATAAATTCTGGAGACAAGAAATTGGAATAGAACTGGATAGCCACCTTCAGAGAGCTAAAGGTGCCTGCTCTACTCGCTGTATAATCGCCCACTGTGATCTTAGGGGCTAACACACATCGACGGATAAGAGCTTCTTCATATGCAGCGGCCCATTCCATCTCAGAAGCATTCTGGCCCACTTGGAGATCGGTATTCATTTGTTTGTTTTCTAAACGAGAGAGAGGGCGGATAAGGAATGATTCATCACCCAACATAACTCGGACTACCTTACCATAATCTGCTTTCCATGCCTCTAGTTGCTCTTCGGAGATACCCAATTTTTCAACAATCTGCTTGCGGACAATCTTTTTATATTCTTCGGGAGTAACGCCGTGAACCGCCAATTCTTTCTCTTCTAATGCTTTCTTTTCTAGGTCTTCAGTCATAAAAACTCCTTAGTAAAATTTAGGTTGGAAGGTTAATCCCTCTAGCTATAAAAGGATAGGTTTCAATAATCGGTTGCCCATCCAGAGTAATAGTTTGTGATTCTCCCGTCAAGTGAACAGCAGAGATCTTTTTAGATGTATGATTAGCTGAGTTATTACTATAATCCCCATAAACTATATAAATATCGAAGGGAGTTCCATGATTGGTTGGAGTTGAGAGTTGAGAATTAAAATTCCCACCATCACTAAGTTCTTTTTTCCAGATTTGATCTTCCATCATTTCCGCAATTTGTTCAAAATCTCCAGAACCTATGCCAAGGTCCAACATTCCGTATAACTGTTCTAGAATTCTTTGCTCTGTTGAAGGAGTATTTTGAGACGAGCCAATTAGACTGAAATCACGCATTATAAGTTCGATATTGGTCCTAACACTACCAGTATGATCACCACCTTCACCAGAAAGGACTTGGAGGCCAGTGGAACTATTGCCTTTAATCTTTTCGGCTATTGTGCCCAATTGACTCAATACAATCTGAAGATAAGCTTCTTCTTTATAGTTAATAGCTAATTCGCCCTGGACTATAACCTGACCCTCAGCAACTGTATCCCAATGTTTAGAGCAACAACCATAGATAGGAACTTTTTCGTGGGAAAGATTAAATCCTACTCTAACTATTTCATCTATATAAACATCACCGATATAAAGACCACATTGATACCCACTATAATAATCATAGTCATAAGCGCCGGAAAAGATTTTATTTGGATCATACGACATATTTTACCTAAAAGGATTCTGCGCTTGTATAAGAAGTTCTTGAGTTTTAGGATTCCTGCGTAACATATCCCCCATGGTTGTTCCATAAGACATAGCTTTATTACGTAGACTAGAATGGAACATAGAATTAATTTGGGATGCTATTCTAGTTCTTTCTTCAAAAGTAGTTGCAAATTCTAATTCCTCAAATAAATAATCTGCACTTCCTCCTTGACCAACATCGCCATTTACCATCTCTCTAATATCAAATACTGACTGCATGGGATCTAGAAATCTTGCCTGATAGGTCACACTATTCTCAATCATTAGATCTTGAATACTCATAACCTGACCCTCTGACATGATCTCCACACCATAAATGGCCATACGAGAAATATTACCAAATTCATTGGAAAAAGTAATAACTATATCGAATGCGGGAAGTTGGTCTATCAAAATATTTTCATAAGACTCATTAGCATCGTAGGACTCGTGGGCAGGGACACCACCATAAACTAACTGATGTAGGGGGTGTTTATTAAATACCGAGAAGATCATAGACCCGGAGATAACTCGTCCACCCCTGACAAATCCGGTAGGATTACTTTTGCCAAAGGCCCTAACTGGATTTTTAGAACGGAAAGAAGAGATAGAAAGAGTACTTATTTCTGCTAAAACTACCCCCCCAGAATCAGTAACGGTATCTTCTGCTGTATAACCATACCATCCCTCGGGATTATATTTAGTTTTATCTATCATCACTAAGACTTTGATATCGCAACCGGCATAAGAAGTATAAGAGCCATATCTTTTATAGGCTGAAGAACCTTCAGAACTAAATACGAAATCTTCCCAAGATTGATGTTTATTGAAGAAATTATTTAGTTGATCATCCCCGCTTGCAAAATATTCACCCGATTCAGGAATGGGCATGACAACCTCAGAAGAAAGAAAAGAAAAAGAGGGGGAGAACCTAATCTCCCCCAAACTGATTTATTTCTTGCCCATCGGAGTCCAGGGGACAACACCACGAGCAATATAAGTCATCTGTTGTTCGGTAACGATATCGTCGATAGAGAAACCCGAACCTTCATTCAGAATTTCAATACCACCGATAGCCATTGCCATCTGCTTACCATATTCATTGGCAGCAGTTAAAACCACGTCGAAAGGCAAGAGTTGATCGGAGTATGATACTTGTGAAAACTCTTGGTCACTTCCTACATAGTCCAGAGGAGTCTCTGCGTCTTCAACTGGTATACCAGCATACTCCCCATAAGAGGGATTCAGATTGTAGAGATCAGTGCCGTCTGGACGGAGTTCTTCTTTATCCAACCAAGCTTTAGCTTGGCCTAGCCCATATTCTTTGTCTAACAGTTGGTGACGGTCAAAGACGATGAAGATCAACGTCCCGACAATACCACGTTTACCACGAGAGAAAGAACGGGGATCTGCCGAACCCATCGTGTAGATGGGAGCCTTCTCACGGGTGATAGATGTCGAAATGGCCTGGAGGTTAGAGAGAACTCTCTGCCCCACAACAGCTTTGATGTCAACACCAGAGAAACTGTTGTAGGCTTTCTCAAAAACACTGTTTTGTGTATTAGCCATTGTTTATCCTCCCTTGGCCTTACTGTTGAAGAACAGAAATGGTCAGAGAAATCCGACGCACTTCAAAAGCCGGGACTAGATCGGCAAAGATATAGAGATAACCATTTGCAGCTGCCAAGGCTGAAGCGGTGACATTAAAGTTAAAACGCTGCAAATAACCCTCTTTGATGATCTCCTTGAATCTCGAATCCAAACGGGCCTTCAGAGACTCACGCAACTGAAGAGTCATGCCTACACCGATATAGTCGTCTAGAATGGTGCGGATCTCTCGGTCACAATACTTGATAATGGCGAAGGTTGAGAACCGACGATAATCAGAGGTATTACGAGCAGCAGTCCAACCATCAGCAATGCGCCAACCGGCAGCAGTGGGACGGAGAACTATATAGTGAGAACCGGCCAAAGAATTTAACTTCGACTTCGCAATATTGTAAGGTACTGTGAAGTTAGTTTGCATAACCTTGTAAGATGGTGCTTGATTCGGGGGCAACGAAGCAAGGAAACCTGCATAAGTTGGGGCACCCGAAGTAACGTAACTGGACTGTCTTGGAGCTAACATCCGAAGATAGGAATTGCTGAAAGACAACCAGTTAACAAACACGGAAAGATGACGACCGATATCGACCTGAATACCATTAGGGTCCTCCAGAATATCAGCAGTATCTAACCATTCATCTTCTGTGGCCCAGAAACCTGCATCCCAAGAGGTTGTCCCGGCCATAAACTTATTACCTAAGAGACCACTACCGTTGACAGTGACTAAAGTATCATCCAATTCGCTGATAGTAGGGGCCACACCAATCCAGGTATTAATAGCAGATGGAGCAAATCCATTCGGGGGACGGACACCGATAATACCATGAACCATCATTTCATTGCGTGTCATTTGGAAACAGAAGTTTGCCAATTGATAAGCAAAGTTTACTTCATGATAGTCCGTTGTTACTTTGGTATCGGCCCAGGTAAAATCATCTACTCCGTCACTACCTTCAACTACATAAGCATAGCGAAGATAGTCTTCGGTCCCATAGTAGGTCTCGCTACCAGGATCAGAACCTGCAGGGACATCCGCCACATTATAATCATCCAGATAGACATCCATCGGAACGATAAAATGTAAAGAATAGTCTTCAAGAACTTTATAAGCTTCGTGAAGAGCTTCGTAAGTTTGCTGCCGTGTCATATCGAGACCGGCAGTACCCTCAGTCAATGAGGAACCTACAACTGTCCAACCACCAGTTGTACCAACTGGAAGATCACCATCTGCCATCATATAGACTGCAGTAGCGAAGGTTAAACCACCAAATTCTGTTGGTGAAGCCGGAAGGACTCCATCCATCCAAACGATAACTTCATTAAGATCAATATCGGGAACCGGAACAGTTCCTGAAACATTGGCGCGATAAATTAGGGTACCCGAAGTGGAGGTATCTACGCGCCAAACATAAAAGATATATTCGCTATCATCATTTTCCTGTAGAGCCAATTTATAGTCTAAACTTGCACTCTCTTTGCAAATTTTGGTTTGGACATAAAGAGGACCTGCGGCACCACCAGTTCCACCCATCGTTTCACGAAGAGCAGGAGTGCCACCAATACGGAAGAGCTTTACTTGGGGAGCTCCACCATCAAAAGCTTCATAAGCACCTTGAAGTAGAGTGGCCGAAGTATCGTACCCAAACTTATTCTTAGCGTTTGTTTTGCTTGCAATAGTGTATAACTCACCAGAAGGACCTTCCGGTGCAGTTCCAATAATTAAAGTCGAAACCAAATCGAGAGGTGTAGCTCCACCTAAATTGCCATCCAGGAGTTCGGTATCTCTACCGGCGAAATTGAGGAATTTCGGCATTGTTCTTCACTCCTTATGAGCTTGAAGCAGTATCTACTCCAGATCTGATAGAAAGGATGACCTCTTTTAGAATCTTAAGGCGTTCTTTATATACCTTCGATGTAAATACCCTGTAATTTAGAGGACAACCGAAGTGTACAAGGTCTCCCGGCTGTGTAGACTTTTGTGTGTCCTCAGATCTTCCAAGATAAAAGATTTTGCCTATCCCATTTGCACCAAAAAAAACGGCAAAGTCGGTCATGATATTCTCAAACCATAGAGCTCTTTTGTTTGCTTCCTCGTTGGTTAATGCCCAGCAGGTGAATTCGATTATGTTCTCGTATCCCTGCTCGTAAACATTAATAGTATGACCCGGATATTCCGGATCGGGAATTTGTTGCATTCTTGCCAATGGCACATAAGCACGGACGTTTTCTTCTTCAGTAGGAGAGCTCTTGCTTACACGCGCATAATGACGAGAGAGTAATTTAGTTGTAATTATTTCTTTCCATTTTAATTGTTCCGTTACCGGAAACTCATGGGTATAAATTACATTTGTATTTTCACCATAATAAACTAAAATGGCTTGTATTAATTGTTGCATTAAAACGTAGAAATAATCAATATCTTTATGATCAGGATTCGGATTATTTAAAGCTAGAACTTGTGTTAACTGCTGAGCAGTCTCTCCACTGAGATCATATTGGGCCTCTATTTGATCACTATAAACAAATTCAACGGGCATTTAGGTATGATCCTCGGAAACACGACATCTTAGATATTCAATTCTGCCTCTATCTGCCCTCATTTCCTGACAAACATTTATTTTCAATCTTCTCTTTATCTTTACTGGACCATCTGCTAGTTCGCCTTCTTCTGTAAGATATGGTTCCAGGATATAATCTTTTTCATCTACTTGTACATTATACTCAAAGTAAACTGAAGGTGCAATTGCCTCAAGTGAGCCAAATGATTCTTCTTTTGTACTAAATGGTTGGGGATATTCCATAGAGAAGTAGCCAACTACAAAATGATCTTCAAATAGATATCCTTCCGCATCACAGAATCTACATTTATGGGAGGGGTTTCTTGCTGGTCGATTAAAGTTAGGATTTAGACAAGTGCAAGGAACTCGCTCATTATCTGTGTCTCTACGGAAACGTCTGATTATAAATATTCTTCCATGTGGAAGCATGTTCTTGGTAGGATTACCAAAAAGAATCTCATGCAATTCATATCTTAGATCTAACTCTCTGGCAGTTGTTGCCCTTAGAGTTGAGATATAGGAAGTCCAAGGATTACTCATGTAAGAAATGTCTCCGTAAGTTACCTAAGATTTTCCTTGTAAATCGACCACTTACATATTGAGTAGAAGGAATCCAGGCTGAGAAAGAAGCATTCATATATGGGAGAGCTGGATCGGCAAAGGGACTAATGTATCTGCCCGCATTAAAGTCTTCGGGATCTCTAGCTCCCTTGACTCCACCACAAACTGTCGTTGTAGTAGCTCTTCTCATTTCTTCTTCTAGAGTAGCGATACATTTTCTGGCTTCAGTTAACATACCTGAAAGTTTTGAGCCAGAAGAATCATAAGTGATAGATAGATCGGCCAATCTTTTTTTTGCCGAGGAAGTACCCAATAGAGCTACGGCATTCTTTAAAATATCTGCCACGGTGTTACATAAGACCCACTCAGAACGAAGTAACTTCCACCTAGTCTCTCCTTCCATAGTAATGCCATAGGAAAGAATATCAGCGGTTTTAGAATATCTTAACAATAAACGATAAATAATATCTTCCGGAAAAGTATCTCCGATGGCACTTCCTATTTTATTATATACCTGAGAAATATCAGCATAGATAGGAGAGTATCGGGTAGTAAAATAGTATAAATAATCATCTAGAGCAACATCGGAAATACTTTTGATGTCTTCGGTTAACCAGATACGAATCTCGTTATTATTTACTAAGAGCGAACCACTATCTGCGCCTAGAATTACAGTAAGGATTTTTCCATCTACTTCAACTGAAATATCTAAATCTCCCATTGCGGGATAAAGAGGATCATCATTATCATTCCAAATATTATCTACTGACAGTCCCTCGGCATAGATAGAGGTTCCAACAACAACAGTTGTGGGGTCTATTTCTTCTGAGAAACGGAAAGTGATAAGAGAGGTACTTAGTGGTAGATTGCCACTACCCTGCTCAGGAGAAACACTAGAAATATAAAAAGAAGAGGTTGGAGTTTCATCTCCAATAACTGTCGAACCAACGACTTCTGAACCTTCAATTAAGTCAGCAGGGACTTCTGGAGCCTCTCCTTCTACTAAACCAGTTTGAAAACTCCAAGCATATAAATCAGTTAATTCTTCCCCAGGCTTTACAACAAAAACAAAAGAATCTCCAGAATCATATACACCTTTCTCAAATTTAATATAAACATTGGTATCTTCATCTAGAGCATACCAAATACGGGATAAATCTAAGTCACTTCCACTCGCTCCATCAGACGAACGGACCCAGGAGAACTTGCCCGTTTGTCTATTCCCGGCAGTTGTAATAGAGATTGTATAGGTATCATCAACCGATCCAGTATAAGGTCCTTTAGTGAGAATAGAACCTGTTCCAGTCTTAGTCTCTACCACATCAAAGATAGTCCGGGAAGAAGTATCTGCGCTTAGGATAATACTATAAGATTTAGAGGATTCAAAGTTTAAAGTTGGCTGGAATACTACTTGGGTGCGCCATAAGGAACCATCACCGGTTGTATCATCTACTCCCTCATAAGAATCTGTATCTGTAAGATTGATTCTTTCGAAGGTATAAGTCCCATCTATAATCCCACGAAAACCATTGGTACTTAATGTATCTGGCGGAATATAGTCCTCATAGTCAATGGGAGTGGGACCTGTTCTGATAACTCGATAAGCGGTGGTGGAAACAATAAGTGCTCCATTACGGATACTATCTTCATCAATTTCTTGATCGAAGAGAATAGTTACGGGTTCATTTAATAATACGCCGGTTGAACTAGCCGGTGGTGAAACTGTAACTATGGATGGAGGCATTATTGGACTCCGAGCTCGGCAGAAGTTTCTAGGGAACCTTCTTTTGTAATAGTTTCTCTATCCCTTAAAAGTGCAGCATATTTCTCTCCCTGGTTTAAACCCTTGGCAGAGAGAGCAGATACCGTGGCTAAATTATATTTTTTATTTACTAGGAAGTTGATTACATCTTCTCTATTAAAAGTATCTTTTTCTAATTCTATCATTAAGGAGAATAAATTAATAGATTTATCTTTGGCTATTTGCGGAGAAACTTTAATCACGAGTTCTTTCGTTTTGAGATGTCCTACTTTTTCTTGTATCTCTTCAAAAGAACCATTCAGTATTTCTTTAGCTTTACTCTTGAGTAATTCAAACACTGGGTCTATAAGTAATTCCTGACTGAAAACTTTGGCTTCTTCTTCCGAGGCAAAACACCTAAGTTCATGGGTAACATCAATGGCTTTTTGTATCATTTCCCCAACTTCGGTGGGATAATTCTCCGCGAGAAATAGTTTGGGCCCAGGATTTTTCTTGGAGAACCATAATTCCGGATACTTCCTGCCGTCTACACCCCAAATACTTTGTCCCTTATTCAATACTAAATACACATTACCTCCGAAACTAAGAAGGGAGCCTTAGGGGCCCCCTTCTCGATTTGTTATTTTTCTGTCATCAACTCTTAGGATACCGAAGCGTAGGGACTCACTGTCTGATCAATTTCAGTTAATTCATCAGCATTAACTGCGATAGTTGTTTGAGCAGGAGTGATGATCTGATTACCAGGATTGAAACTAATGCCTTTGGCCACTGCCACGCCCTGACCTTCATTAGAGATCAGGATCGAATAGCGTTCGTCCATCTTGATAGTATAAATGTCGGTTTCAGGATTAGTGAAATCCTTCATCTGCAGATCGTGTTCTACAACTAGATAACCTAATTCAGCTGGATCGAAGACGATGATGTCGCCACGACCGGTATCTACGTCATAATTCACGAATGGACTCACGATAATATTAATCGGAGCGCCCCAGAAGTAAGACGGGAATACAGGAGCTGCATTGGTGCTCGGGAACTGCCAGAGTTCAGTGGCATCTTCACCATTGGCTGCATTTGCGGGATGAGAGAACTGACCATTTCCCATACCCAAACCACTTAGGTTCGGCCAATCATGCGAAGCAACCGGACTACCAGTGTAAGAACCCCACATAGTAGAACCATTGTTCATACCCATCCACTTCATATATGGATCCTTCATGAAGGCCATATATGCCATGGTGTTCATTAGAACGCCACGGGGCATGAAGCCGTTCTTCATGACTTGATGGAATAGATCCATCCAGTCTTCGGCAGTCATAGAACCATTAGCCGCGCCAGTGAAACCACGACCAGTTGTACTACCTAGTTCTGAATCGGCAGGGGTATCATTATCAAATACAATCTGACCTTCCTCACCAATTGTGGTGAAGATCTTCTCTTCCTTATAGCGGGCTAGCGCACGAGCAGCTGCTTTCACATGCAACTCAATGGCCGGGAAAACGCTATAACGAAGAATGTCGGGAGCGAATCGTAGAGCCAAACCAGAACGACCCGTGGTGCGGATGGTAGTACCTTCCGAATAGTTAATCTTAACTTCCGGGAGTTCACCCATATCCGACACTTCGAAGTCACCAGCGATGGCCGATAGAGCGCCTACCGAGACTTGCTGGCCAGCCTGGAACTGGATACGATTAAGTAACTTTTCGCCGACTAGAACCGGTTCGATAGCTTCGCGAATCTGAGTATTAATTACTCGTGGGATCCACATTGGCATATCGGCTGCGGAAATAGCATCAGCAAATTTTGTGTCTTTTGAAAGAGCAATGGCATCACCAATGGTAAACTGAGTGCCATCGCGAAGAATACCACCGTTTCGCCAACCATATTCGAAATCCGCAAACAACTGGTCCTTTTTAGTACCATTGTCTAAGAGATGTTCATAACGCTGGCGGAGGTTGGTTTTAGTTTGAAAATCGTTCATCTAGTCCTCCTCCATTAAAACCGAATAAGGTTGATACGAACGGTACCTAATACTGCAGAGCCACCGGCTGCAACGATACTGTCGGAAAGACCTTCAGTAGCAGAACCAGCCATAGCATCTAGAGTATTGAAGTTGCCGTTAAAAGAAATGCCCTCAAAAGCACTCGCCGGAGCGGTATCTAGGCCAGAACTGTAAACGGTCTGAACGAACTGTAGATAACCCTTCGGGAAACGTTTATCGACATCAATGACCTGTCCGATGATATCGGCAAAGGTGTCGGTATCAGGATCGGCAGTTACGAAAGCCGAATAGGCATTAATCTTTACTAGATCACCGGGTTTTGGTGCCGCACCTACTGCGTCGAATACTAACTGGCCACC
>Ga0265297_10002377_pt1 | contig 38562 bp, 53 predicted proteins | sample Munlanlwell13791_FD_192502 | JGI IMG/M metagenome (GOLD analysis project Ga0265297, IMG submission 192502) | Leachate microbial communities from a municipal landfill in Southern Ontario, Canada - Leachate well 137-91 | ecosystem: Engineered > Solid waste > Landfill > Unclassified | place...
TGTGCTGTACGCGCGCTACATGTACCATGGTTTTGGTACACATGTACCATGGTTCGAATCTGACACAAAGTCAGACACTATTTTTGACAGTTTTTGGGATTGATTCGAACACGGTTTGAATCGACTTTAAACATAGTTTAAACAGTGTGAGAACCGGGTAAGTTCATCGCTATACCTACACGTTCCTCGTCGAATTCTATCTCCCGCGCAGAGAAGATTACGTTTCCTTTACCTACAAGAGGCAGATAATTCTTTTTAAATCGAACGAAGTGCCAGTTACCGTCTACATCATAAAACCAAAAAGGGTATTGCCTTCCATTTACAGCTCGTATTAAACGCATAAAATCATAGGATTGTTGTGTGTTTAAACGGCCAAAATTAAGCTTCCAGGTCTCTCTATCCGGTCCCAGGGAAGATGAGTAACGTAACTTACTCATAGATTCGGCTATAATAGGATCGCATTGTAAGCCACGCTCGGGCGAGTTGCTATAAAGGGGCATTACTGCCTCCATACCGATATAAATCAATCCCATTTGAGGAGCAACACTCAATGGATTCGATTTTACAAACACTATTTTCCAATATTTATCGGTTGTATAGTCACCAGGAGTGCGTATAGATAACGGATCCGGATAACTATCGACGCTTGAAAACAGATACCATTCTTCACCACCACCAGAGCTATAAATCTCCAGAGCGCTTATGCCAAGACTGGCGAAATTATGATTTGCTATCAAGCAGCTGTTCACGTTTTTTACCGCAGAAAATTCAATTGCAAGACTCTGATTGGCTGCTACCCCGCCAGATTTCCACAGCGTTGCGTATCTGTCATCTTTCAGATTCGTTGTCGGATAGCCTGAAGCCGATCCTTCTGATGCCGTCAATGTCGCAGTGCGCACGCCTTCAAAAACAAATATAGGATTGTTCATATTTCCACCTCGAATTCTGTTGATCCATCACGTGATATATTCTGGCCGACTATTATTCCCTGCTTAGGCACAGTCTCCGCCAGGGTATTTATCTTGCCTGAAAAATTCAAGTCCGCAGCATCGATCGGCTCATATTGTAAATATGGTATCAATGCAGTTGGAACGACGTATTTCGTATGACTTTTTGAATGATATTTATAATACAAAAATGCATAGTCGGCAAGCATAACTGTCGGAATAAATCTTGAATTTATTGGCAGCTCTTTGTCGTCGCCTATAACTATGGCGCTAAATCCATCAGCATCATATGATTCCTTGGCCTCACCATTATCGATAGTCACTACATCGTAAGCCTCGCCGTAACCGGTTTCTTCGCCGATATTCTTTGCCACATCCGCATCGAGAGTTACCACATTGCCGGTTGTAACCGGCTCCCCGTCATTGTCAAAGCGGCGATTTACAACGGCGGATTTGTTCATTCCAATACGCGGCAATAGCTGAAATCCAATGCATACCTCCTTCAGAGCATCAAAGATTTTATTATCTTCAAAATCCGCTTCTCGATCTATATACATCGACGACGACGAACCATGCTCGAAAAGGATTCCAGAGGGACTCAAAAAACCTATAATTCTATCATTAACTATGTCATAACAAACTTGATTATTGGATATTTGATTCGGCGGGGAGGTTCCGTCTATAGTGCAACCGACAGGTAATGGCTCGCCAACTATAATATCTTCGTCATAGTAGGTTTTTGTTCTATCCTTCCTGATGACCCGGGTCTGAGAATCGATTTGAGTAAAAGCATAAACATAAGCGTTCTCTTCATCTGCAACAAATCCTACCGGTTTATTTGCAAGCAGGTGAATAACAGAATCAGGATCCTCTAAAGAATTATTGAGTATGGGATCCCATTTTATAATATCCCACCAGCTCGTTCCGCCTCCGGCCTTATAACGGGCACCTATCCACGCACCAATTTGGATACAATAAGCTGCCTGCTGAATCGGATAGTTTGAATATGCGGCCATTGATGTAAAAGCGAAATCTTCGCCGTCATAAGAGGCTTTAATAATATTCGTGCTGTAAATAACCTGGTAATAATAATTGTCGCTGCCATCGCAAAAAGCCGGCCAATCCTGTGACTCGCTGCCCGCACTGGGATCCGGTCCGGTACCACTAGCTTCCGTCAGTGTATCCAATAGAAAAATATGCGCTATAAGAGTCGTGTCCCAGCTTAAGTAATATATGCCGCGCATCGACAAATCGATTGCAAAGTTCGATTCACCGCCGATAGTCGTTGTGGACCGCGTTATTGAATATGTCGTTAATACAGAGGTTGAAATGACAATCTTGATAATAAGATGGCTGCCGGAGGCATTCCTCGCTACGCCCCATATAAATCCGGATGCACAGTCTTCACTCCATAATTTGACCACGACGTAGCCGCTCGGCACACTGTCAATAAGTGTGTAAATATGCGTTGCCAGATTATATGAATAAATCCGGTCTTTAATTCCTATCCAGAGTGTGTTGTAAGCGCTATCAAGAGCGATCGCCGTCGGCTTATCATAATAGGTGTGGCCAGGCGGTATCTCCCAGACGGAAGGGATGCGGCGGCCATCATAGGTATTGATTCTGAAATTATCAAAGGTGTAGTTGACGATACCGATATTCTCAAGCATCTGCTTCAACAGCTGGAATATCCATATGTGAGTATACCAGGTATGAGGATATGTGTCGCCTAATATCTTCTGAATTAGTTTTTGCTCGATAGTCTCCGAGAGACTAGTCAGTTCCGATACGACGATATAACAGGTGATCCTTTCCGTGTCCAGATCTGTCGTTTCGCCATTGCCTAGTGTTACCGTTCCATTGCTCGATGGTAATTCTACGGCCAGGCCTCCATCGAGACTAGCAGTCCAAGCATCAGGAGACGTAAAGCCCATGCTGATGGTGTGAATACCTTTCTTGAGCTGGAAATCTGTGATGTTGCCGTCGGTGACGTATAGTCCGGGAAGCTTTTCCATCCTCAATCCGACTAATCCAGCACCGTCGACATTGTTGTTGAATATTTGTGTCGTTAGATCCATTGCGCTGGTGCGGGCGGCATATTCTAAATAGCTGGCGATCGTGAATTCAATGCTGTCGGTTTCTTCATCGCTTTTTACGCACCATGTGCCGTCTTTCTTTTTATCCACCCAACCGGCAAAAGGAACGATCGTATCTGCAGTCAGATCGTTTATCCAGAACTCCACTTTTAATTCGAGATAATCCAGAGCATCGAATATATTAGCCTTCCACCAGGCGATGTCAAATCCTTTAAATGTAAGAGTTGTAGCCGTGAATTGGTTTTCAAGCAGCTCAACGCGATCGCTAATATTATCCGGTACGGAACTGTCAAGATAAGGCGTTACATCGGTCCATGTTCCGATTGATTGTGCTTCGGACAAGGACTCTGTCTTCTTAATACTGACCTTCCAGTAGACAGTCTTTCCTGCGGCGCGGGCAAAAATATCGTAATCTGCTGAAACCGATTTTCTCATTTGAATTTATTTATGAATACGTCGTTGATCGAGGAGGCCCCAAGTTCACGCATTACACCTTCTATGGCCGGCTTTAAAGCTGTTTTGACAAACTCTTTTGTGCCGATAAAATTTTTTATCTCCACATGTATGTGTATTGCGTTGCGTACGGATTCAGTATTGCTGCCAGGTTGATTCGAAATACTCAACTGTGTCTGCAAGACCTCTAACACGGTATTACGAGTGTTTTGGTTTAGTAATTTAGCCGGAGCTTCGAGAGCGCTTTCTTTTACACGCGGAAATAATATATCTCGCGGACGTTCGCTTAGCATAACCTTCATCAGTTCAGGCATAAGATCTTCACGGAATACCTGAATGAATGTTTTTTCAGGGGCAACAATCTCGTTCGCCCAGCCTTCTATGTATCCAGCCTGACCTTTCCTTAACCGGCCACCTTCAGCTAAGCCAGGCACTTCCTGCGATTGAATTACTGCAACATTCGCCAGGCCGGCTGCTATCGCTGCAGCGGCCGCGGCGACCGCGAGGCCAGGACCGACGATCGGTATGCCAACTAAAGCATTGTATGCCTTTGTCGCCGCCTCGTAAGTCGCTATCGTCGCCTGGACAATTGAAAATGTTTTTTGTATCGCAAAAGCATCTGCATTGGCTGCCTTTGCCTTATTGTTCATTTCAATATCAAGAGCTTCTTTCTTTGCGGCATAATCTTTTTCAATTTTATCACGGTCCGTCGATGATTTTGCAGCTGCGAGCCTCTTTTCTTTTTCCGTATCGAGAGCTGCCTGACGGCGTTTCTTTTCTTCGCCGACTTCTCTAGATGTCTGCTCCTGAGTGATTGATAATAATGAATTTGAAGCGCTGGCAAGATCGTTGGCAATTCCAAGTGCACCTTCCAATATCGCCTGGCGTTTTCTCTCTTCAGCTTCCTTTGCAATTTGAACGCGCCTGTCGGCTGCGGCCTTTTCTGCACGGTTAATATCCTCAGCTGTTACACCATAAGTCTGTTTAACCTTTTCGAGCCAATTATCGACCTGAGCTAATTCCTCGGATTGCTCGTCATTACGGTTTTTTAACTCGAGTTCACCGATCGATTTCCGCGTGTCTTTTAATTTTTCTCTTGCTTCGATCTCGCTGCGAGCTTCTTCTGCCGATAATTCTATTAACCTCGAATTCAATTGCGCGACGCGTTCCAGCTCCTGCTGGTTTAATTTTTCACCGGAGGCAATGCGTTTGTTATACTCTGCTATAACTCCCTGTGTCTGAGATCTTTCAAGTGCAAGAACACCGGTCGCAATCTTTTCAGGTGAATCTCCACGCTCATACCCTTCAGTTTTGTATTGAGCTATCTGCCGCTGGCCTTCTATTTCTGACAGCCGCAGTTTACTCTCGAATTCAGTCTGGCGAATTTCAATTCTCTTCTGCGCCTTTTCAAACTCAATTTGAGTCAGTGTTGCTTCGAGCTGAGCTCGCTGCTGTATTTGTTCCGTAGATACATTGCTGCCGAGAGCAAGCAATTTATTGTATTGTTCGCCATAATGCCGGCTGCGCGATTCTAAAATCTGAAGGTCGATACGTTCCTGTGTTTCGCCGCTTTCTATACCCTGCAACCGTATCTGATTAAGATCCGCCTCATATTTTTGATCGGCAATTTGCTGATTAAATCGAGATTCTTCCTCTGCAATTTTGACTACTGCCATTTCGTGCTTTTTACGTGCAGCTTCCAGGGCATTGGCATGGCCTTTATATTCCTCCAATTCTTTTTCGTATGCTGCCTTGGCTGTTTTACGCTGCTGCTCAAATTGATTTTTGGTTGCTGCTATCTCGGCTTGCTTAACGAATAATTTCGCTTCACCTACAGTCTTACTGCGCGATTCCATCTCATTGTCGACCACGCTGGCCAGCTGTTTAAATTCAGCTGCCCGGGCCATCTGTTTTGTATATTCCGTATACATAGCAGCCCGGCCGACTAAATCACCAGTTGGTAAAGATTGTTTTATCTTATCATATGTTGCGGCCGTTTCTTTCGCCGCTTGAGCACTTGCTATCAAATTATTACGATAAGCTATCAAATCCTCCGTTGCAGCTCCGCGCATAGATTTCCGGACGTCTTCCAATGTCGACTGCATCCGGCGCTGCTCGGCTTCGCTGTCATCAAAATATTTCATTAAAGAAATAACTGATGCCACGAGAATACCTACACCAGCAGCCGCAGTCCCTGCCGAAGGTGCAATTATAGAAATCATACCGGCAAAACCGAAGCCAGCTGATATTCCGCTACTTAGACTGTTGCTGAGTTTTTCGAGGTTCTTAGACCCACCCGATACTGAAGATGAGAGTTGAACTATGCCAAGTGCAAGAAATGAAATAGCCCCGAAGCTTTCCAATGCCTCTCGCTTGACGTGCCCCAGGGATTCCGCTTTCCGGAAAACCTTCTTGGCCGATTCATCAGCGGCATCACCATGCTTTTTCTCTTCGCCAGTTGCGTTATCGACGACAGGAATAACTTGCTGCTGTGATTCTAAGTATTCTGCAGTCCGATCGGCGAGACCTTTCAACTGAGAATCGATTGCAGAAAAATCTGGCGCTTTAACATCGAAGTTGAGTATTGGTTTTATCTGAGCGGCAGTGGCAGATGTCATTCCTAACATCGTTTTTAAACCGTCCGCAAACGGTTTCAAATCGATCGTAAAAACTGTTTTGACTTCCGTTGTGTTACCCATTATTCTGATTGCCTGCTGTTATTCTGACGTTCAATTTCTTCATTTATCAGATATATATTTTTATAAACATCTTCGATATGCATGTCTTTTACAGCCTGAAATTTCGTTTTATCATTTCCACTTAAAAGATATGCGAGGCGGTCCTGCTCGCTTACCGGCTCCGAGTTATCGGCATCTACTTCTGTAAAGATGGAAGAATACCGGTCCCTAAGGAACCGCAACGTGTAAAAAAATGGGTGATTACCTCCGATGCTATTTCCTGGGTGGCGTTATCAGCCATAAACTCTTCCTGCGCCTGCAGGTCTATTTCGGATAACTTCCTGCCTTCTTCAACAAGCAGTATAGCACAAAGCTTTCGGGCATTACCGGATTCGTAAAACCAGTTATTGATCCGTAATTGATCGATAACTATAGTCGTGATGTCTTTTAATCTTCCATCCGCATTTTCCTGTGTTGCTCTATTATCCGTTTGAATCCTGGCAAGTTTTTGAGCAGATACTGTTAATACGTCCGGCAAAGCTTCGAGCATGGCTTTCTTAATTGGAGCGGCAAACTCATCGGCGCGTAAAGAGAGATTGAAAACGAATGTTTTTCCAGCGATCGTGTATTTCTTCTGTTCCATGGCTATCTCCTTCTGATTAAATGAAAGGCGGCAGCATCACGACACGGGACTCTATTGTATCCCGCACCTGTGCACTACAGCCGCCTGAATAGTTATCGATTATAATTATGCAAGCGTCAAAGTCATAAGATCCGCTTCGGTTGCAGCAAATCCGGATCCACGCACTACACGCTTCCAGGTCTTTGTCTTATCCGTTGACGGCTTCAACTCCACGATTACAGAGACCTCTTTTAGTATAAGTGATTGTGCAGTATTCATACCTGTTATTTTAAAGTATATTGGCGTCGAGGCGGCTTCATAACCGCGCAAGGTTGCATACGGTGCATCCGTTAAATCCTTGCTTTCAAAAGCAAACTCGACTTCTTTGCCGGTTGTGCCGATACGGCCCGCCGCGTCTTCCTCTGTCGGAGTTTTAAACTCGACTTTGGTGCCTTCCTTCATTACGCCGGGTATCTCTGTTTGAGTGCCGGCAAAGCTGTTTGTGTTATTGAATTCCAATTTGCTGATTCCACCTGGGAATAATATCATGGCAAGCTCCTTTAATTATTATACATTTAAGTTTATCAATGAACTTTCGTTGAATGCAGATCCGGTGCCGCTTAATCTTACAGCATTGTGCTTTCCAAACTCGCTTGTTTCGAAGTTGACCGTTATGGGTATGTTTTTTACAACAATATTATCGGCTATGGCACGAACGTCATCTATATATAAATCGAAGGCGCCTAAATCGACGGCCATCTTAACTCCGACAGAAATCACGGCATCGAGCTCAGCGGGATCATCCAGCGCTAGCGCTACTTTCTGCCAGATGTTTGCCGTCAATGCTGGAATATCCAAAGTCTCAAGAGGCGAAGCACAGTTTGCCTGATCGGATAAGAGCAGCTGCAGATCGCCTGCGCTGGTATTCACACTGCTTTTAATCCATAACGATAATTCTTTTCGTGTCGTTAAATCGAGCACTGCAATAGCTTCACTTGCCAGTACTCCAGCTTCAACAGAGGATTCGACGGCTAACTTTACGGATTTATTTCCGACTTTATGATCGTTATCGGCTGTTACGGTTACACCGCTTACGACTTGCTCGTTCCAGACATCCTCGCAATCCTCAATAAGTATTCCGCCTCTTTTACCTATGAAGCGAAAATTAAGAAGCGTTCCTGCAAGCTCTGCAGCTTTTAGTAACGCATAAGCCGAGCCGGCTGAATCGTCGACATTGGCGCTGCGCGCCTTTACTTCCATCTGTTTAATTACACTCCGGTTGGTCCCGTCGGCAAACTCCTCTGTCAATGTTTTGGGAATTAGTTCCGTACCTTCTTTTAAAAGGTCCGTGATCTCTTTTGCGTTTGAAAAATTAACGTCTGTGTCGAATTCGACCAATGAATAACCGCCAGAAATATTTTTCATAATGAACTCCTATTTAAATTCGTTCCAACTTAACACTACAGCATATACGATTATGCCTTTACCGCTATAGATCAACGCATCACCGTCCCAGTAAAGCACAATCTCTTCATCACCAACCGCCAAATGGCATCCATCGTAACGATTACGCACTTGATCCAACAACGAATAACACCCGCGTTGGCCTTCTTTTTTTGACCGCATTGAAGATGCACCGAGAGCAAGAACGAATGACCTTTTTATCACACCTTCTTTGCCTTCGCTTGTTTCTTCGCTTTCCACACCGCGCGATTCCACATAGCGAATAAGACCGAACGGAGCGCGCGGAATAAGAAGGCCAAGCGTCTGTTCGTCAAATTCTTTCTCGTGTGTATCAACGGTTTTAATTCCCTCGATGTTTGCTTTCATATCGTCGATTAAGCAATCTTCTATGTCTTCTAATAACGGCATCAGGCACCCATCACATAACGTTTTAAAATACCGGCGAATGTTGCCTGCGTTTGCGGCGCGAAGTACAAATAATTATGAGCCGGGATATTGATCGAATACTCTTTAACGGTGCTGCCCTTGCCTGGTTTGGTGCCTTTTCTAAACCGGCCGGCTTTGGTGCGATTACGGATAAAAATTTCAGAATGGGCAAATCGTTTTATCACACCGCCGAATAACTGTATGGCTGCATACAGAAGGTTCGATCCGAGTGTTATCGATCGCTCACCGATCTGCGGAGTTAATAACGAATGCCTTAGAGCTGCTGTATCGGTCAAAGTCTGGCCGCCATGCTTTTGCACGCGTTTTGATACAGGCCATTTCTCAGGACGACCTTCATCATCAAAATTCGTTTGGATCTCATTGGCTGCAATGGGAGCAAATTCTTCCAGGGCGGGACGCGGATTCTCCGCGCGCGTGAGAATCTCACCCAGTGTTTTATTAAGATCTGTAAAGTCTGTATTGCCCATTTTTAATAAGCCTTTTCACCATAGACATAAAAACAAGCGTCTTCCCTTGAATAATATTTATCAGGGCGCATAGCATTACCGCTGTGAGTGGGGGCCATAGTATCCAATCCGACACAAGGATAGTTCAGCGATGTGCCTCCGATGTAAGTGAACATTATACAATATGGAACGTTGCTTTCTAATTTAATTCCATTCGAGAAGTTGAAAGTAAAGAGCGCAAATGAAGGTAACGCAGGTAATGATGCGATCGCAACCGAATCGGATATAGCTAAAGGGCTTCCAATCGGCAGGCTGCTCGTGCCATAAACGCCGGTGTGAGCATAAAGCCGTGCGTGACAATATCCCCAATTATAATTATGATCGTAAATACGTGAGCTCAGATAGAACTTACAGCTCTTTAAAATGCTTCCATCGCCTTTGAAGCTCTGACCATATCTTCCGTCGCCTCCATAAACAGGTCTATAAGTACATTGATTGATCTCGCTATAGCTATCGACTAGCACTGTTGTGGGCACGGGAACGACAGTTATTAATTCCGATTCCGTTTCTGCTATCGCCTTGCCTTTAATTCTAGTAGCGCAAAATTTTCCGTGCTGGTTCATCTCGCGTACGATCGTCGGTAGAACATTTTTAACGATGACTTTTGTACCGTCGACGCCGTTAAAACGAAAATGTAAATTATTGGATAATTCTTCAGCTGCTTTTATCAAGGCAAAAGCGGAATTAACATTGTGATCCACATCCGCGCTTCTGATGCCGATTTCGCAACGCTTTACCTCTGAATACTTTTTTCCGTCTGCTAGTTCAATCGTATCTGTGCCAGGCAAAACAAATGTTCCTTCTTTTAGCAATTGACTAATCGCCTTGGCTACAGAGAAATCTTCGCTCGTATCGACATCAACACCGCTATATCCACCTGCGACTCTCATAATTGATCCAGACTATCCTGTCCGAAAACCCGCGGATTAGAAGAAAACTTTCCGCCTGTAGTTTTTGTGTTTGTTGTCGGGACAACGGCGCCATCTATCCTGGCATTGCCTTTGGCTATGTCTTTTAAAAAACTGATGGCGTCATCGTACCGCTTTTTAACGCCCTCGAGCACCTCTCCACCCGAGGCATCGACACGCTTTGAGAATAAATTGTAAACCGAAATATCCACCGAAAGACTTTTCACTTTCGAAGGAACGGGATTAAACGGCACTGTATAGACCTTGCTTGAGTAACCGTCAATGGTCGAATCCGCATCTTCAATCGCCTGGTCAATTACATTCTGCAGGGTTTCTTCATCGTCATCTTCCGATTCGCTGATCAGCTGCAGCAAGCGCTCAAGAGAAATCCTCGAAGGTGCTATGTCGCCAGCTGCATTATATGTTTGTGTGCAATAAGACATCGGTTAGCTCAGTTGTTATATGCAATCGCCGTTCCGCTTGTTAATGTAAGAGAAGTAAACGCGATCATTACTTTCGTGCCGGCTTTAATAGTTACACCTGCCATCGATCCTGAGAATTCAGATTTCAGCTTCATTGCACTGATCACGACATCGGTAATTGCCTGGATCGCATAACAGTTTAATTCCGTGTGCGGATTTGTATCTGTTATAATTATGCCGCCGTTTTGACCAAGCAGCTTTGCGATTTCAGCTATTGAATGTGTGCCGTCGCCGTTATCCTTGAAAGACAGCACTATGTTCGTGCCGGGAATTTTATAAGTTTCGTTTGGCATAATGTCCTCTTGTTTGTTTTCTAGTTCCCGGCAAAAGTATCACTCCTCGGCCGGAAAAAACTATCCGGCGGAGCGCAATTCTCCGCCGGATGTGAAGGAGGTTCCCATGCCGCTGCTTGACGTCACGGGAACATCCCCGCTAAGCATTATTGATCTTGATCGAATACTGCCAGAAGCCGTATCCGACATTAAACCGCGACTCAGCTGAATACTGGAATTTTCTCCGCTTGAAAACACTTTCTGACGTCGGATCTTCGCACGGAACAAACGTCGGCTTTTTGCGCGTCTGGACTACAAACGGTTTGATCGGTGAACCGATATAATCCAGATACCAGTCAGCATCATCTGTCAAGCCACTATCGACCGCATATTCGAATGCACTTTTAAGAACATTTGTTGTACCTGAAATCTCATCCGCTTTAATAAGCAATTCAAATACACCTTCGAGATCCGGAGGTATAGTCGCCCGGAATTTCAGTTTGCCTTTCTCTCTGATAAACGGATTGCCCTGGTCGGTTTTGTATTTTCTAAGTGCAGCTCGCGCAGATATAAAGTCCGCCATAATTTTATCCAACGCAACACCTGTGCCGGATAAGAGATTACTAAGTGTTCCGCTTTTGCCGACCAAATGGTTAGCGGCGTAGAAGTTTTTCCCATCGTAACACAGGTTTGATGTGCCGCCTTCACGCACTTCAGTAAGCAGTATATCCGGATGTCCAGCTGCTACGTTCGCCAGCTGCAGAATACGCGGCCGGTAAATGCCCAGGCGATCGTCTTCGACATCGTTGCGGTCGACTTCGAGCGAAGATTCCCAGTCACGGTTACGAATCGTGTATTGATAACCGCGGAGTTCTTTAAAGATTTTATCACCCAGCCACTCGCGCATTTGAGGCAAATCCAAAAGCCATTGGTAATTTTCCTCAGCTCCTTCCGACGGTGCGTCCATAGCTATATTCGGCCAATCGGGTGTGGCCGCTTCGATTGCCTCATTGAAAATTGCGCTGAATGATTTTTGAAGAGCAACTAAAGTATCCGCAGTAACCGCACCGGCTATCGCTATTTTATAACCGGTTAAGCCTTCGCGGGCAAATAACGGTTCGCTGAGTGCAAACACAGCCAGCACAGCAACGAACACCTTTACAAAATTTCTTAATTTCATATGTCCTCCGTTAATAAGTGATCTGTTATTTTCTTTTGATTGTCTCTTTCCTGGAGAGAGAATAAGATTATGTTTCTACCAGGATGCTTACCATCGCACCGCTTGCAGTCTCATTCGTGCCGCCTACTGTAACGCTGACAACATCGCCGGCTGCAACAGTATTTAACGCCGAGGGCGTCGCACTGTCGATGTCACCTGCAGCGGAGCCGGCTTGCGTTATTGTAATAGCGCCGTCTGTAATTGCGGTTGCACCGATCTTGCCGGTTAAGGTTGCATCGCCTGTCGTCAACACACCGTCGATAACAGACCAGATTTTTGTAATATTACCTGCAACCGGAGATACAACACGATAGACGCCTGTGCCGACCAATGTCGCAACCGGAATCTGCAGCACGACTTTGTTAGCACCGATATTCGCTCTAGCTGTGGCTGCAGAGGCGACATCGCTGAGATTGTTGGCTGCAACAAGATCGCCATCTGCTGATTGAGTGTTTTTTATCTCGACAAAGACACCATCGTCGGTTACATCGCGCACGTAACCGGCAACCGAACGAGTATTCGTACCGCTAGTCTTTGCAACCGTCTGATCGTCGACAATGAAACAGACCTTGCCGATTTCTGTGATACCGATTTCATCGCCGCCTTCGGAATTTTCAAAGAGAAAGATTCCTTCTTCGATTTCGATTGTCTTTTCACCGCTCTCTAGATCTGTCGCATCGACTGTTTCTTTTGCTATACCGACAGCTATGTAATCGGTTGCAGTTCCTCCCTGCCTGGCATAACCGTCGTGCAGCACTACAAGAGCACCGTGATATATAATGGCGTCAGCTTCCACGCCATAGTTGAACAACCTGCCTTCACGCGTCGAGATCGGCTTATCGGCCGAGAGCACCGTTAACGCAAAAGGAAATACTCCCGTGCCGGTTACTTTTTTTACAAGCAGGCAACCCAAGAAAACAACCAGGGCGGCCAAGAGAAAAACTATTTGTGAATCCATTTTAAACTCCTTTAAATAGTTATTTAAAAATGTTTTATTACGCTCGTAATCTTTACTTCTTATTATGCTTCTTGAGTGTATCTTCCGATACGCCCATCTTGGAAGCAATGCGTTTGTCTTCTTCCGACAAATCATCTTTTGCTGCTACATCACCGGGATCCGGGAGTGTGCCGGTTGGAGCAACTTTCGGCTGCTTCGCCCAGAACTCTGTAAAGGCCGTCATATCTTTCGCGGCAAAATCTTTTTGAGTCTGCATCCAGGCCGCGTCGGCTTTTTGCGTCGGAAGAATTTTACCGTCGGTAAATGCTTTGCCGATAATACCGTCGAAAGCAGTGTTAAACTTCTCTGCCTTTAAAGCGGTCAGCTCTTCTTTAGCGACGACGAGCTGTGTCTGGGCATCTTTCGCGGTAACGTATATCGCCTTCGCCTCTTCGATCGTGCCTGCATCCTTTGCACAAATAACTTTTACGAGATCGGCTTTTGCAGCGATCTCAGTTGCTGCACTGTCGAAGAAGGCAAGAATTTCCTTCGCTGTAACTGTGCCTGAAGCGATCGCTGATTTAATTTTATCCTGCAGCTTATTGAGCTCTGCCAAAATCTCCGCTGCCGTTGCGGAAAGAGGAAGGCCGAGAAAATTTCTCAGCCAGCTAATTAATTCATCCATATCTGTCTCCTTTGCTGTTATGGTATTGAGTAAATAGTCTTTGGCCGTTATCGGCAACAGATCGTCGATAAACGGCTCATTGGTTAATGACACATGCTTAATGACTAGCGGTTCGATCCTGCCGGTTTCTTTATCAGGTCTGTTTAGCGCAAAGACCGGCGAAACGTATCGATACTCGCCGTTACGGATATATTCTGCAGCTCGCTTAGTCCATTTATCAATTTCCGCGCGCAATACTTTTTTACCTTCGCGGGCTTCCGTAAACAAGTTCTTTATCCAGCCGGCTGCCGGAGCTTCTTTGCCGCTTAAGAGCTGGTGTTCATAATCGATTGCGAGATCCCGCTTGGGATGTGCAGCACGGCGTGCGGCAAAATGCTTTTCGCACGCATCGATGTCGCTACCACTTATCGATAAGTCAGCGATTGTTTTCCCGTCAGTAAGCAATTTTTTACCGTGAGATCCTTCGACGAGGACATCGATAACTTTTGGCAATTCTGTTGTTGCTGGATCGATTACTAACGGATCGTTGCAGGCAATAAGTATTCCGGACGCTTTATACATGCTTATGTTCCTTCGCTCTTTTAATCATCGCATCGAATCTCATTTTTATAATTTTTTTCATATCCTCATCCTGCATAAGACGTTTGATAACTTCTTGTAACGCCTTTTCGATTATCCATTCCCAAATTGATCTCATTCGAAATGCGACGTTGACTGTAAGAGTCAGAATCGCGACCATTGCGATTAGATATATCTTCAATAGATCTTCTAACCAGGGCACCAGGGCGATGCTCAAACAGATTATCGATATTCCGGATTTTAAATCCATACATCATCGGCCGCTCGCTTCACCCAGTTCCTCTTCGAGATTTTTTATTTCCGCTCTAATCCTATTAAACTCCTTCATCTTTGTTAAAATTGTATCGCAATTCACTTTTAAGCGGGTTGGATTTATATTATTTACATACTGTAAATCAAGATCGAATGGTTCAAGATTTGAAAGAATCCCTGTGACGGCTGAATGAATTTCGATTCGCAGAGTATCGCTTCTTCTTTTGAATTCGGCCAGCCGGCCAAGCTGCATTGTTCTGTTTAACATTGTCATAGTTATCCTCTCGTTACAGTTGGTAGCGACGCATAAGCGTTATCAGTTTGATCGCGTAATCGGGGTCCGCAGCGTATTTCTTCGCTATTGTCCGTGCAAAGAGTTCTGGAGAATTCACATGATCGAATGCGTCTCGATATAGAGGCGAGGCTGAGAGATACATCCCGTGAACGAGAAAGGACTCCGCTAAATCTTGATACCGTGAGAAACGCATTTGCCTCTTGGTCCACTTGCCGTTGAGCAGATACCTGTCTGTCCGGATTACATATTGAGGATTCTTCAGATATTTTTTTGTCGCTGCGTAGGTATGGCCAAACCAGTTGTTCGCCCCAAGAGAACACAATCCCCATTTGCTTTCTAATACCCATTGAGCAATAACCACTCCTTTCGGTACTTTATAAAGTGAATCGACAATTTGTGCGAGAACGTGGACGGTATCCGGAATTTTCCCTATCTGGAATATTCCTCGCTTGTTTCTTTCTCTCGTACCGGCAATCATAACTTTTTCGGCGTCAACGGGTGCGGTCCATGCCTGAATCACGTCGTCAAGAATTTGTTGTGATTCTGTGGGAGTCGTTGGCGGCGTGCCGTAATTATAAAGAGTAAAAATAATTGCAGCTCCGAAGAGAATTCCAGATAGGAAAATGGTGAGATATATTTTTTTCATTGCGTTCGTAGAAAATAAAAAAGCCCCGAAACGATATTAAAATCGTTGCGGGGCTCCTTTTGATCGGATAACCCAGGCTCTTTTTCGAGCCGGTCCGCCTTCTCTTTAGACGGATAAATTATTTAATGAACTATTTCTGAATCCTAACTTAGTTGAATTTTATTATCTGAAATCTAATTATAGCCAGTAACAATGTCAAGTTTATTTTTATTCGGATTGTCATATTGCCGTTAATTTATTTCATTATTATCCATTCTATATTGAGGCAGATTCCCGGGAAAATGGATTTTAAATTTAAATAATCGTAGCCCCGACCCGCGCCAACGAATCGGGGCTTGCTGGCCCCTCATTTAAAGTAAAGTGAGGATTAAACTTTCTTTTCTAAAGGATTGATTTTTGGTTTAGCCACTTCCCTTTTAAGAAGGTTCAGTATTTCTGCAACATCTTTTCTCATGGCAGCTGTATTGTCCGCAGATCGAACTTGTGCCCAAATAACCATGATAAAAATTACCAATACAAATAATACCCCGATGAGTTCCATTTTTTATCTCCTCTGTTGTTTGGTTTTTGTTTTTATTAAAATTGGATCTAAAAATGTTCTATCCATTTTCTCCTCCTTGGTCTCTCTATTCACTCACTCGATTATATCTCGTCCACACTTTGGACATACTCTCGGGTGACTACCGAGTGGAAAACGTGAGTCACAATGAGGACATTTTTTTTGAAACATCATTAAAATTGGTGCTATAATTATAGCAATTAATATGCCTATAACGAGACCATCCATGTTTATTTTCCCCTCTTCTTTTTTAATGATTTATAATTTGCTTGTGTCTCCTTAAACCGGATAGACTCTTCTTTCTTATCGTAAAGTAATTTCCAATTCAATTTTTCTTCTAAATCTTTCACTGTTAATATACCTAATTCATGAAGCTTATTTAACATCGCTTTATCGTCCGATGGTAATGAATTCTCGGCAATTCTTTTTCGAATTGCGATAAAATCTGATTGTAATTGCTCGGTTGTTCGTCCATTAATTAACCACATCGGATCACATCCCAAGAGTGTCTGCATTTTTTCTCGAATCTTTGCACCTATAGGCGAGCGCATAGATAATATATCGCTCATTTGTTGTTGTTTCATTTCGAGTGCTTCAGCATATTTTTTTTGCCAACCATGATCGGTTCCAAATTTGGACTGCCCAAACTCAATAAATCGCTGTAAAATCTCTTCTTTATATAACTTCGTATTATCTGAACTTTTCACTTGACAATACTTCTTAGTTTACGTATTTTAGCTGTGGTTAATAAACTCATATTTAATAGGTCAATATATCATGAAAAAACCTAAAAGAAAACTTAATACTAAAGCCATTCTCATACTAATGCTTCAGAGGGATACGGATCGCATAGCTCTTATGAATCATTTTAGAGTAAAACGTAATGCAATCAATATGGCCATAAGCGGCCAACGACCAAATCTCCATTTTAAAATCCTCGATTATTTGAGGTCATTATGAATCTCATATCCGATATTTTAAAAATTTGCCTTTTAAAAAACTTTTTCGCCTTCAAGTTATTCTCAGTAAAACGCAAACCCAACGCAGTTCAGATAAAAATCCTAATGCTAAAAAGAGGCATTCGATCTTCTGATCTACAAAAGAAATTTAAAGTGGGGCACGCTGCTATTTCGCTGGCTATATCAGGTTCTCGCCCAAGTCTCCATTTCAAAATCCTCGACTATTTAAAATCATTATGAGTTCTACAAATGACATATCATTGTCCATTTTATAAGAAGATAACATAATGATAATCCGCCAGACAAAGCATATTACCGAAGGAGTTACTCTCCGGAATTCTTATTTCACGCTTCTGAAAAAAGTAATTGCATTACATGAGTTCTGTCGTATTCGCATCCCGAATCAAAAAAGCGTGATCCGCTCCTTCAGTTGCTCTATTTTCATTGCTGATATTAAATTCTCAAAAACTACTCAAAATAAAATGAACACCTTCGAGTGCCGTTTATACGCAAAGCATCCTGTTGATAACAGACCGTTTCTAATAATAAGATTCAATCAGAATCCATTTTTCAGTTTAACCATTGGGAGTGCAGCATGAAAGAGACAAACCTTCAATTCTACATGCGCACGCATCCGAGCCGCATCTATAGGAATAAAACTCTTGAAGGTGAAAGACAATGCGCTGTATGGATTAACTCTCCAAACGATACGAAAAATATGCATCCCGGTAATCGGCTTTATGAATACACTACCAGCGACGGCAAAATAATATGGCTTTGTAAAACCTGTCTTGAAGATATGAAAAACATATCGGCCTTTGCAGAATGGAGAGACCATAGCGGTCATATAATTAAAGAAAGAAATTCTGTCGGAACAAAGCAATCCATCGTCCCTCTCGTCACAGTGGCTTCTGATGAAGAAGGAAAAGTTAATGATGCAAAAATGACCATCACTCATGGAAAAGACGATGTCGAAGTTGTCAAATATCCAGCTTGGCCTGATCGGTAGGTCAATGGCAGTTGAGATGCCATATGTTCGGAAATTCCGAACTACCGTTTTACAGGTGTTCCGGAAGGCACTTTTGGGTAATCCGAGTAATGGTGCGGGTTCTTCATTTCGGGGGCATATAAGATGAATTACGGGCAAATTAAAAATAGATTTTACGAGCTCGGATTTGTCCAATACAAACTTGCCATAGATTTGAGTATTCCTCGAAGTCGAGTATCCGATTTCTTTGCTGGTCGCCGCAACCGAATCAGTAAAAAAGATTTTAAAAAAATATATCGATGGCTCGTCGATCATAATGTTGTCATTATTAAGCCACGCCCAAAGTGCATCTGTCCGTTTTGTCTTAAACCTCATGTCGCTTCCAAGTCTTATAGAGCAGCTCGACTAAAATCCATTAAAGAATTTTTTGAATCATTCAATCAACAACAGAACATCGAACATCCGCTCGATGAAATCACTCAAGAATTTATCGCTCTTGCTAATATGTATCGGTCTCCATCTGTTAACGCAATTACAAATAATAATAAAGAGGTTCCCGTTCGCGCTTCTGTAGTGTCCGGGTCGGCGGATAGCTTCTCCGCCGGCCGGCAGGGCAACCTACCGGAACAATCTACTGATCTTCACGAGCCGGCACAATTGCAAACTGATGGTAATAATTGCTCAAACAAATGATCGAATCTCATAAAATACTTTATGCAACAATAAAAACATGGGAACTCTCCGAGCGCTTACGAAGAGACGACAATACCTTCGATGCATTTAAATATCTCGCTGATAAAATCGGCCACAAGAACGAAAGCACACTGCGCAAAATGTGCGAACCGCGCTCGAGCAGTAATTGCGCCAAGTTGGGTTTCGAAGATGCTTTCATCATAATGACTGAAACGAACGACTATAGACTTTTCCACCACCTGCGCGAACGGCTGAAGGAGACGAAGCGCTCACAACATCAATTCGATCTCTTTTCTTCACCGATTCGTTCTCTGGAGGATATTGAATGAGCAACTACGATCCAAATATTGAACTAAACCTTCCTGTTATACCGGCAACGAAAATCACGCCTGATATTTCCGAACGTGTAAAAGCGTTTGAAAAGTTTGTCGCGGTAACAGAAAATAAAGAATCAGCAAAACATGCTCTCGCAGTTGAGATCGGTTTATCAGTCGCAACTATTCACTGGTATTTAATCAAGCTTAGAGATCTCTTTAAACTGCCTTCACGCGCACCATTATCATGCATCGCCGGACATTCTCAACTGTATCATGCGCTGGAATATTTATTCGTACGCAAAGACAGAAAAGATAAATCATCGTTAATGAGTGCAAAAAATCTTTCTATCATAATATCAACCGGCGAAGAAGTGCGTGTTGAAAATTATATTCGTTCTCTCTACGCTCGCGAGAATATGTCCGCCACGGATTGCTATTGTGCACTGGTTGCGATGTGTAAAAAATCTCTGATAATAAAATCGCCGGAACATGAAATTGCCGTAGAGGGAGATCTGCCCGCCGAAGCGACTATACGTGCGTATTTAAAACGATTCTCGCGTGCATCGCTCGCAGCCAGAGCCTCGCGCATGCGAAAGCAAGATTTCGAAGCGTACGAGCAGCCGTTCATATCACGCGATATAAAGTCGCTGCGTCCGGGCGAGATGTGGATAGGCGATCATACTGAACTTGATTTCATGGTTTTAAACGAAGAAGGCAAACCGGACCGCAGATGGATAACTGCCTTTATAGATCAGAGGACCGGGCTTCTTGTCGGTTATCACCTAAGTTGGCAGCCGAATTCACAGACTATAGCGCTTGCTTTCCGCAACGGCGTTACCGGAGCACAGATAAAAGCCTACACCGGTTCGAAGTTCGAGCAAGTGAATGTTTCAACTCTGCCGGAAAATATTATGATCGATAACGGCAAAGATTACCGCTCTAACTACACCCAGCGGGTATTCGGCAAAATAGACTTCGATGATAATGCACGCGTAAGCATCCAACGCATAACTAAACTTCATTACACGCTTCCGTACCACGGGCAATCTAAGGCACAAATGGAACGCTGGTTCGGAACTATACAAAGATTGATTCGCCATTTGCCCGGGTACAAAGGTAATCAATATCAGAATAAACCGGATACCTTAGCGCGGGATTTAAAATCCGGTGCACTATTATCGGTAGAGGAATTCGATGCAACTGTGGCGCTGGCAATAAATTCTTACAACAACCGTCCACACCGCTCGCTGAATTCACAGACGCCTCTGCAGGTTTATCTGACGAACCAGATCCGCCAGCGATCTATCGATACGCACGTGCTCGATTTCTTATTGATGAAAGTGGGAAGTAGAAAGATACGGCGCTGCCAAATAACGCTTCTTGGCGCCGAGTATTATAGCGAACAGCTTATGCAGTATAACGATAAGCTTGCAGATGTTTATTACGATCCGATCGATATGGGGCTTGTGAGTATTTATGTCGACGGTGTCTTTGCTGCAGTGGCAAGCAACAAAGAAATGTTCGGCCAGTCCGAACGCGGCTGGCAGAAAATACTGCACGATCGCAAACACAGCACCAAAGAACTACGCGAAGAAATCAAGCAGCTGCACTCCGGCATCAGCGACCGCGAAGCTCGGATGATGGCGCTCGAAGGGCGCTTGCTTAATATGGCGGCAGTGCCGGGTGAGCTATTGGTAAAGAACACATCAACGATAGCACACTTAACCGGCTTAGAAGCGCAATCGAAAGAAATTGCAGAAGAATTAAAATCAGAAAAACGAAACCACGACGCACGCGAGAAGAGAAAGAAGGCACCGGCAATTCCGCTATCGCTTGCCGCGGTGAACGATAAGATAAAATGAGTCTGACGAAGGAGGATATAAATGCAAAACGCGAACAGATTATCACTAATAGAACAGTCGCAATTTAATGATTCTATTGAAGAGATAAAAGAGACGCTGCGAAAGCTGATCAAAGACGGTGAAGTCACACAGCGTCAGATCTCAAAGTTTACAGGTTTTTCTCTGCCGGTTATATCGCAGGCGCTAAGCGATACTTACGAAGGCGACAGAGATAAGGTTGATGACGCACTTGCACGTTTCTATCGTAACTGGATAGCGACAAATGCAATCGTTGAAACGAGCATCGTAAAAGAAATTCACGCTACGATGATGCTTTCCTGGAAGCGCAAAGAGATCTGCCGTATCACGGGGCATTTCGGATGCGGCAAGTCGAAAGCCTCTGCGCGGTTTGTTGCGCTTAATTCAGAGTTCGCTGTTTATTTAGAATTAACTTCAACGACAACTCCAATGTCGCTTCTACATCGTATTGCTGATGCTTTAAATATTGGTTCACAAATGACCGGCTCTCAGGATGATAAGCTATCGGCAATTATCCGTCAGCTGCAGCGGCGGCCGAGGCAGCTGGTCGTGGACGAGGCAGATAATTTGCGATCTAAGACGCTAGCGATTCTAAAAGATATTCATGGCGGTGAAGCAAGCGAACGCTGTTCGATCGTACTAATTGGCACAGAGCGCTTGAAAAAAGTTCTGCAGGATCCGCTTCTCGGATACCTGCGGCGGCGCATACGCATACAGCGCGAAGTTGGAGACATTAATTTTGATGAAGCCCTTAAAATAGCCCGGTTATGGCCGAACAAATTAGACCGTGATGAATTAAAAGAAGCCTGGGCCTGGGCAGTGAAAAAATTCGGAGTCGCATCGCTTGTGGCTTTGATGGCTCGTGCCTATGACGAAATGCAACTACGGAATAAAAAGAAGATCGATAGTGAATGTTTGAGCGCCGGTTACGGCTGGCTGATGGATTGAGGTGCAATATGTTGAAAATTAATCGATGCATCATTTGTGGATGTACTGACAACAAAGCCTGCATACATCGAAGTGGAATGCCTTGTGATTGGTCAATCCTTGATGAAAAAAAACATGAAGGATTGTGTTCTCGGTGTGAGGCGCAACTGAAATCTTTATTAATGCTAAACAGCAGATTTACCGCAATGATGAAAGCCGCAGCAGTGAAAATTGAAAGAGAATTTTTAAAAACTGGTAAAAGTCCGATTGACAATTTATGATACGATCAGCTCTCATAAAACGCATTCATGTCTTAAAACGGGTTCTGAATCTAGACGACGAGACCTATCGCTCCATTTTATCCAGCATATCTAACGGCAAGACGAGCTGCAAAGAGATCGATCTTGAATATTTGAATCTCGTTTACATAGCGCTCGAGCGTCTCGCACAAAAAATGATTCAGTCGCGCGTAACGCGCAACGACCGCCTGCAAAAGAAAATCGCAAAGCTCGGATACCTTCTCGGTTGGAACTGGCAGGCAATCGCTAATTTCATCAAACGCGAAACCCTCGGCAAGCATATCTCGACACGGTCCTGTAGCACGCTTGAGCTTACGAAAGTCATAAATGGCATGCTTTCTATCATCAATGACCGGCTGGCATCAGGCGAGCTCAAGCTATCGGAAAAAGACCTTAAAGATTTTCTCAAATATACACAGACACATAAGGAGGCAGTATGAAATTACTTCTCGTATTAATTCTATCGGCCGTGCTGATTTACTGTATTTATAAAAACTACAGATCGGCAAAGAGAACCGATCAATACTATCTGAGATTAAACGAGCTTTATAAAGAAAGCCGTAACCAGCTGGGTAATACTCAGCTGGAGAAACTCAAAGCTTTATACTTTTCCCGCGGACGGGTATTGAGACAGATCGGCGATATTCTGCCGAAGGAAAACCGCGAGAGATTTATCGACGACCGTATCATTCTCGCGCGCGAGATCGCACGCCTGGATAAAGACGAAGCGGACATAGAAAGTGATTTTGAAATAATCCAGCAACCATACATACAACAGTAAGGATTTGATTCATCAAATCCGGAAAGGAATTTTATGAAAAGCATAAAAAAATACGCGCTTCTTTTAACCAGGCGCGAGGCACTTGACGCGGTTTTAAAAGACCTGAAATCTGACGTGCTCCGCGAACTGAAAAAACTTCCCGAAGGTAAGCAAGTCGTGGAAGGTGTCGAATTCCACCGCACGTTTGCCGTAACGCGCAAGTACGCGAAGGACATCGCGGACGTATTAAAAGACCTCAAGAAAAAAGTCGAAGAGCAAAAGAAACGCGCCGAGGATGCCGGCAAAGTCAGGATCATAAAGACCGAAACATTCGACGCAGAGATCCCGACATCGGCTAAGGAACTGCTGTTCGATGAGGTCACAGAATACAGACATCATTTTAATAAATGATTTTAAACAAGAGGAGGACTTATGCCTATAGAACTAAATCTAACGCCGCAAGAACGCCGCGCGCAGATTATAAGAAACTGCGGTTCAAAATGGATCGGTGAACGCCCGATAGGTAACGACGTGCTTGTTTACTTTATCGATCCAATAACGACAACCACGCTAACACTACCACCTGAAGACGTAACAGAGCTTAAGGTCATGGCAAAGCTTGAAAGCGCCTGGCGAGAGCATGGCCTTACGCTAGTGCCCGGTCTGGTAGAGAATATGCGCGATCTCGTAACGCCGATAGAAACGGCGTTAAAATTTATTACAGCTGGACGCAATCTGCCGTTCGAGGTTATCTCTGCAGCTGCGCATGCTGCTATACGGGAGCTCTTGCTATTCGAAGCTTTTCCTGACGATACGGATGACGTACTGCGGCGCAAACATTTTCCCGAAGTCATTTTAAATGCTAACAGGATTAGAAAAGATATGCCCCCCTTTTTACGAAAGGTAATGGAATATGATCAACGCTGATTTCAATACGTCGCTTAAAATGATTTCTGAGGAAGTACCTGTTGAGAGTCTTCTTTTTATACTTATCGAGAGAGATAAAGTCGAAATTAAAATAATAGGCTCCGACGGCCAACTGATCGAATCCAGCGATAAAAAGCTTCGGAGCGTAGACCAGATCAATCAATTACTGCAATGCGCGCGGATAAAAAAGTATGCCTCACAAACTTAAATACACGAATGATGATCTTATTCGTTGGGCGCGGGATTATTTAAATAAATATGGCCGCGTGCCGAAAGTGAAAGATGCCAGAGGAGGTTTTGCCAGGACAGTCATTAAACGGTTTGGTTCCTGGAATATTTATATCAGGACTGCGTTAGACAAGCCTGCCAATCATCATGAATGGACGAGGGAAGAATTGATAACGCTCCTGCGGGATTTTTGGAAGAAGAACAATCGGTTCCCGATTAAAGACGAGATAGTCGAAGACGGGAGGGACATCTACGGTATCATCGTTAAATATTTCGGTTCGGTCAACAGCTATTTTGAGGAAGCCATTGGTACAAGTCCGCGCGTGGAAATTCTTCGCGCACTAAAACAGCTTACTCCGCCCGGGTGCGATGCAGCGTCTCCTTCGGAGATCATTGCACAGATTCGCAAAATAATTCCTATGCCGCAAAATCTCTATGCCTTCAATATGCGTTCTCTGGCAGAGGAAGGATATGCAGTCGGTGGGAAATACGACCGCACTCGCTGGTGGAAGCTGACAACGAAAGGTTTGGAATTCTTGAAAAGATATGAGGCAAGCAATGTGCGATGAAATAGACGGCCTTGAGATCGTTCGCCCGGATAAAAAATGCCCGGACTCAATGCATGACTTCGTACCGATTATAGAAGGTACGCGCGTTGTCGGTTTGGTTTGCCAGCTGTGCGGCCACCGCGTGCGCGAGGAGATAGGATCTTACTGTATTACCAACAGCGGTAAAATTATTTTACAAAATGCTAAACCCAGGAGGGATTTATGAAGGAGATAATATTAAACCAATTCGAACGCCGCCGGTCCATACGCAAAATACAACAGCGAGGCAATACGCTCTACGTGGAATGCCTTTGCTGCCACATCTTAAAACCGAAATCGGAGTTCAACAAGCAAAGCGGCCTTATGCTCGGCGTGGTATCTCAATGTAGAAAATGCCTGAATAAAAAACAGCGCCACCGGAAACACGATAGGAAACTGCGTCTTGCAGTATGAACAGTTTTAGAAAAAATAGTTATCGCGCAGATCATATCCGCCGGTTCGGACAGGGCAGCGGAACGCCGTTATTTGACTCCGGTTCGAATCCGGTTCAAAAACGTTTTGACAACGCACCGAAAGCTATTTCTACGGGCGACGATACGCGTAAGCTGTCGCATACGATGCTCCTGGCCGACGAGATAAAGCTCGGAGATATGCAGCAGCAAGTCTTAGATGCGCTTTATAAAATAGGCCCGGCGACAAACGAAGAAATCGCACAGCACTTAGGTTTACCGATCAATCACGTTGTCGGCCGCACGTACGAGCTGCGCCAGTACGGGCTTGTTATAAATGCTGGAAAAAGAAAGTGCAGTGTAACAGGAAATATAGTCCATCAATGGGGTATCAAATGAATAAGTATTTCGATTCAAACACCAGGCGCGGTATTATCTATGCGGTTATCTGCGGCATTTGTGTTTTTTTAACACTCTGGTTCGCCTCCTGTGTCATCAGCGCATTGAAAGCATGGTAAATGTTACCAGAACTCGAAATAGAATAGAATCACTGTTTAAATACTCATCAATAAGGAGAAATTCCATGACAAACAATCAACGCGAAGCCCTTGAATCTGCAGGGCACGAATTGACAACATTAAATGGTTTAATGGCCTTTGATAGTCAGTCACCAATAGAGACATTTCCAATAGATACAAAATCCATAATAGAGAAAATTGATATGGCTCTTAGCGAATCTTCTGATACCTGTAACCACCCTTCTTGACATTGAATTTGAAAATTTAAATAAAAAGTTGACTCAATAATTGACCAAAGGAAAAAAAATATGAGCAAATATTTCGATTCAAACACCAAGCGCAGAGCAGTTTATACTGTCATTTGCGGTATCATGGTTTTCCTATGGCTTCGGTTTATTGTGTTTCTCATTAATGTCTGGATGAAATAAAAGATGTCTCCCGAGCTTGAAATAGTGCAGGCAGTGATGCTTAGATACGCAAAGCTATATAGCCAGCGATACAACGCCAGATGGATCCCGACCAGCGAGCATATTCAGAAGACTCTCGAGCTTTTAAAACCGCCGCTTCCCGGATTCGAGGCGTTGACAAAAGAAGATCTGATTGAACGCGTAAATGTTTTTTTTAAATTTAAAGAAGATTGGCTTCTTACCTGCAAGCATAATTATTCTGTTTTTATCCTCCACATACACCGATGGTTACCCCCGAAGCCATCGAAAGTCCCGGGCGTTACTTCACCGGCGCCCGGGGCTCCTTCCTACAAATGTCCGGAGTGCGGCGCCGAGTTAAACACACCCGGGGAGATCTGCGAAAAATGTTTTCCTCATTGTAATGAGTGTGGACAGCAGCACCTTCCGAACGAATCCTGCGATGAGTTTCGTGCGCGTCTGGAAAAATTAAAAACAATGTTCAACAACCAGCAGTCTCGAGGTAATTCAATCCGCGATATATCCGGTGAGGAAATCATTAACCAGAAAGACACAAAAGAAATAAGAAGCAATTTTAAGGAAGGAACTTTCTAATGTACGAAACCATGCATCTGGCAAAAATACCTGTGCGCACGATACGTCCGTTTCCAGAACAACCTCGAAAGCGCTTTGACGAGACTGCTTTAAATGAGCTCGCTTGCAGCATCCAGGAAGCCGGGCAACGCACTCCAATAACTGTGAAGCCCATCTCGGGAGATCCTGTTTTTAAATATGAATTGATTGATGGTGAAAGACGGCTAAGGGCTCACAAAAAGATCGGATTGCAAACGATCATTGCAATCATAACGACGGTGAAAAACATTGGTGAGCAGCATGTTCAATCAGTAGTATCAAATTTCTGCCGCGAAAAACATAGTTCAATGGAAATAGCATATGCTCTCGAAAAGATGCGGGACTATTATAAAAAAGAAGATAAAACAAACGATGTGCAGACGATCTTAAAAATAGGAAAAGTTGTTGGGAAGTCGGGAGCCTGGGTCTATTCATATCTATCGTTGCTAAACCTCTGCCCAAAGGTACGGGCAATGGTTGATGCGGGGAAAATCCAGATGTCAATAGCGAAGCCTCTCGCATCATTTACTCATAAAGCTCAAATGGAAGTTGCCAATCTTGTTGTTAAAAAAAATCTGGATTTTAAACGCGCTCTAATGCTCATTCGAAATCTTCACAAGCCTGAAAATCTGGGAGAGAACGCCAGGCATCGCAGGCCATCTGATGATTACGATATAATACGTGCATCATTGAAACGTATTGCGTTGGATAGTGAGGTTTTGCTTGGTATGAAAATATCGAAGGCGAAGGCAGCTCTTGGAACGCGAAATCAGAAAGATATTAAAAACCTACAAAAAACAATCACGAAAGTACAGGACGGCCTTTCCTCTATAGCCGATTTGTTCCAGAAAATATTGGTTCAATAAAAGGGCATGAGGTTTAAATTATTGGAGGTGTTATGAAATCAATTCTTCTTGGTTATGAAATTGAAAAGGGAAATGAAGTCGAAGTTCCTCTTTCTCATCTCATCGTTACTGGACTTACACAACTATCCGGCAAAACAACAACACTCGAAGCGCTCATTACACGCAGCGATCGTAAAGCAATCGTTTTTAGAACCAAACCAGGTGAGCGTGGTTTTGCCAACGCGCAGCGGATACCTCCTTATTTTAAAGAACGATCGGATTGGCAATATGTCTCTGCCCTTTTGGAGGCGACGCTGAAAGAAAAAATGAGATTTGAACGGTCATGGATAATGAATGCATGTAAGGGCTCCAACTCTCTTCTGGAAGTAAAAAGGAACATAGAGCAATCGCTGGCCAATCCGAAATTAAATTCTCTCAGCCGCAGCGTTTATACCACATTAGACGAGTATCTCAATCTTATTCTTCCTCAAATATCGATAACAACATTCAGCAGTATACTCGAGTTGCAGCCAGGTATTAACGTAATGGATCTTGAACGGCTTCGCGACGAATTGCAATCCCTCGTCATTCGAAGCGTATTGGAAACAGTTTTAAAAGAAATGCACGACATTATTGTTGTTATTCCGGAAGCGTGGAAATTTCTTCCGCAGGATCGCGGCAATCCCTGCAAGCAACTCGCGGAAGAGTATATTCGCCAGGGTGCAACAAATCATAATTATCTTTGGATCGATTCCCAGGATATGTCCGGTGTAGACAAAACACCTCTCAAACAAGTATCAACCTGGATTCTCGGGCTTCAATCAGAGAGAAATGAAGTAAGACACACGCTTGATCAGATGCCAATTCCAAAAAAAATACGACCTGCCGAAGATGAAATCATGACGCTGAAAAGAGGGCATTTTTACGCTTGCACACCTCAGTGGAACAAAAAAGTATATGTGCGACCTTCTTGGTTAGAAGACGGAATTGCGATTTCTATTGCAAAAGGTGACAAGAATGTAGAGGAAATTCAATGGCCGCTGCAGGCATCTTTGCCGCCGCTGCCATCTTTACCAAAACAAATTCCTGACGAAAAACTTATAGCTCTTGAACAATTGCAAAAAGAGATTCAATCGATCCGGAAAGATTTTTTCGGACAGGTGCAGCAACTCACAGATTATATTCGCAAGGTCGCGGAAAGCATTTCAATTGTTAGGCCGGCGTCACTTACATCATTGCCAATTGACACCGATCTCATTGCTCTTGAAGTGAGGCAGAAACTTCCCAATAAGGACATTCTTATTGATGAGGTATTAAATAAAGTGCTTGCCAGGATTCCAAAAGATGGATCCGCCGGCGCCATCCAATACGAAGTTGCTCCGTTAGTTGCTCTGCAGAAAAAATTCCTGCAGGAAGCAAGAGAACGATTAGTGCAACTCATCAAAAAATTACCGGACGATCAGAAGAAAGTGCTGCTATTTGTTGAAAGTCTCGCAAAAGGTGTTGAACATGGACAAATTTGTGAAAAGTGTTTCGGTTGGAAAACGACTGGAGACTACAGCACCAAAGTCAAGAACGCGCGGCTCGCCTTAAAGGCTGAAGGACTATTGCGCGTCGACGATAAAGCGCGGTCGTTTCCATATCTGAAGGAAAAAATAAAATCTGAAATAGCATTGCATGGCGCAATAGAGGAAGAGATCGATCAACTTTACAATCACATTTTGGCAGAAGTATTGAAATGACATTAAAGGTGAAGTGATGCGATATTGGACATCAGAGCAAGAAAAATTGTTAAAAATGTTATATCAACGTACAGGTGATGCCGAAGTTGCTAGAATATTTAAAAAGTATTGGCCTGAAGCCGATTTGTTCCAGGAAATATTAGTTCAATAAAGGAGTGCTCTTAAATGAAGGCAAACGAGCTTATCGAAAAAATTAAGGAGATAACTGTCCTTCACGGCGATCTTGAGATGGGCATCAGTAGTAATGGTGAAAATTACATTCATGCCGTTCGAGTTGAACTAAAAGGCCGCCGGCATACAGAAGATATTTATTTAAATGATAAATTTATAGGTATTGATTGAACTTTAGTCCCAACAGAGTTATGATTGTCTATTCCGGATCCGACGGTCGAGAGACAAGCAATCTCTACAACGACCTTTTCCACAAGGGACCAGCCGGTGAGATAGCGTTGAATTTATTGCGTGCTCAAAAATGCAGCAGCCGCGCAAAAGTCTACCGCGGTGGAATACCGGGCAAGGGATCGTACCGGCAAATGGCTTATGATCGCAAGCAATGGTCTATCGAATGCCTGTGCAGAGAGCTTGAGAAGAATGCCGACGTGCTCGGACTTAGATGGGGCTGGAAAGAAGATCCCTCGATTCTTTTCGGAGATAACCCTTCGTTCGTGCTATACGTCGATCTACCGCAAGGCCAGGTAAGTTTTCACGCTCCGTCAAGAGGAAGCGGTCCGGATTATCCAGGAGAGTTCGACGGCGAGCATAAATCTGAAATCCGGATTATCAAGTTTGCACAGACAATTCTGGAATCAAAGGAAAAAGAATAATGACAGAATGCCTACAATGGTGATCTTATGCAGCCAGACAATAAAAAAAATTTGAAAGAAATCCTTTGCTTAGACGACGTTATTCTCTTTGAAATGCAGCGATGCAGAACAAATGCTCTATGCTTTTATTACATATTGCAGGCATGTAAGAAAGCTTTTCCGCATTTGCCTGTAAATGCCGGGCGTGATATGAATCACAATGAATTCTTCCACGATATGCTTAGTGCGATAGAAAATCTCGAAAATAATGATATAGCGCATGTAACCAGATATTGCGGGCGTATTATAAATATTTTTTTGACTGAGCGGGGAAAATTTTTAAAAAGGAATTTTGTATTTATACAACAACAGAGAATGGGAAAGGGTTGACTATAACTTTGAATTCAAATATATTGCTTTTGTTCGTCTTCTGTGGCGGCTCGCCGCTCCGTAGTGCGGTTAATTACTTGGCATATTTTTGCCGGGTAACTTTCCCGCAAACCGAAAGGGGCGGGGCGCCACCACAGAGGCGTGAACAAAAGTTACCCGGCACATTTACTACCAAATATAAAGAAAGGCTCGCTTATAGGCCACTTGATACGGCTGTTTGTATTATCAATTTGGGGAGCCTATAAATATGTCGAACCTTAATCAAATTATTGAATTACTCCAGACCATCTCGCAAAAAGGCGAAGATTCAATTGACCTTGATAAAGTTATAGATTTATTAAAAAATATTTCCAAGAGTAAAAGGCATGTCAAGATTGAATTAAATTATGATGGTAAAGAGTGGTATTCAAATGTTATTCTACCGAATATTACAGCTATAGAGTGGCTAATGGGAGAGAGAATTCTTAAAAATAAAAGCATTGACACTCGATAGTAGAATTCTTAGATTTAGACAATAATAATATGTCCGCAGCAACGGCGGACAAGCTTGAACAAGAGCTTGGGTTATCCGATCAAAAGGAGCCCCGCAACGATTATAATATCGTTTCGGGGCTTTTTTTATTTATGGAGCTGTCATGGCAAATAAAGTAACGCGCGTTGAAGCTAAGCGGTTATACCTGGAAGAGAACAAGTCTCTTGAAGAGATAGTGAAAATTCTCCCTGAAGCGTCCTTGTCTACCCTCTACAGGTGGAAAGCTGAAGAGAACTGGGACAAGGAGCGTGAAGAAGTCGCGCTGACATCGTTCGCTGCGACAAAACAGATTTTCACCGTTGCAGTCCAGCAGCTGCAGGAGATGCTCTTGAACGTCAGAGACGGAAAGCAGAAAATAAATCCGTCCGAAGTCTATGCGCTGCGCCAGCTGCTGAAAAGCGCCAAGGAGCTGCAGAAGGATGTCGATAACTACGGCAACATCATTCTTGCGATGCAGGAGTTCACGGATTTTCTCTCCGAGCGCGATTCAGATATGCTCCAGAAGCTTCATCCTTACCTGGTCGAGTTCGGCAATGCTACATCCAAAAAGTACGGGAAGAAAAGGTAATGTCGCATCTTACACAAAAAGAATTTGAAAAGCAGTTTTCCCAGCTCCTGGAGAGAATACAGAAACAGGCGACTCCGTTTACATCGGATTCGACCTCAAAGAAAATCGCAAGGAAAGCCCGCGCGAAGGCCGATAAATTCTTCTTCGCACTGACGTATTTTCCGCATTACCTCGATATACCGGAACAATTCAAAACCATCTGGAAATATCCGGATGAAAAATTCAGTCCAGTCGAAGCCGGCTTCGCTCGATTCCATAGCGAGTTATTCAGAATAGCGGATGATCTCGGCGCATTATCCATAATAGCCGGCTTCCGTGAATCTGCAAAAGATACGTTGGTTGCTAAAATCGATGTGCTGCATAAACTGCTCTTTGAAGACCGCTGGTTTATTCCGATAATTGCGAAAACAGAAGTTAAAGCCGAAACGAAGTGCGTTCCAATCAAGCTAGAATTGGAAATGAACGAGCGCATCAGAAGCGATTTCGGCGAGCAGGCCGGCAACGTCGAATGGGAATTCGGTTCTTTTATAACTAGAAGCGGCCGCAAGGTGAAGGGTTACGGACGCGAGCAACCACTGCGCGGCGAGGAGAATTTCGGACATCGTCCCGACTATCCTATCTTAAACGATATTGACGATCCGACGAAACCCGACTCGCCCGCACTTATGCAGAAATTTATCGACTCTGTGAAACAAGATATTCTCAAGGCCGTTAATTCTCCGCGCTGGGGTGCAGTGTTGTTGTGTAACTATACGGTCAAAGGTAATATCATCGATGAGTTGATTGCCGGCAAGAACACGGCACACTATCGCAAATACATTTTCAGAGCTTTAATCGACAACGAGCTCGAGACAAAAGAAGACCGCCGGATTGCAAAACTCTGCCGCGATAAAGGTTTCTCCGACCGGTATAAATCTGCCTGGGAATACCGGCACCCGACGCTTCGATTACTCAAGGAACAAAAAGACGATCCTGAAGTCTTCGATGCCGAAATGCAAATGCATCCGCGCAACCGCAAGGACCAGAAATTCAAAGACACATATTTCCGCTACCATACGCGCGATGAACTCGCCAGTCGCAATTATGTGCATTACACTTTCGTGGATCCGAGCGCGAAAGATGCAGCCGATTATAAAGCCGTCATTACCGTGGGTGTTGCAGCGCGCGAAGACGGCTCAGTTCATATTCCAATACGCCGTGCATGGATACAACAGGGACCAATAGACGATATGATCGGCGCGACATACCGCCAGAGGCGCGAGTTCAGATCTAAACTGATCGGTGTGGAAACGAACGGGTTTCAAATCCTTCTTAAACGCGAATACATGCGGCTTCAAAACAAGTATAAAGAGCTCCTGCCGTTTAAAGAAATCGAGCATAAAGGCGAAAGTAAAGAAAGCCGCATCGAGCGCATTGTGCCTTTCGTTAAGGAAGGCATTATCACGTTCGATAAAGATGATCCGGACCAGGATCTGCTTATCCGACAATTGAAGGCGTTTCCGAATGCCGGACAGGTATCAGCCGGCGGCCTCGGAGATGACGGACCGGACGCATTGGCCGGCTGTGTAGAGCTGATCGAGGTCTATCCAAGAGCTGGAGAAATCGGTTACAAATCTCTGGGGAAAAAGACGGCACAATTTTCAAAAGGTGCATGGTGACGGGCGATCATAATAATATTGAATGTAAATTCGATGCATGCGCGGCCGAGGTCGACGAGACTACGTTTGTAAAATTATTGTCGACGCTGAAGTCCGGCGAGCTATATGCTGTCCTTCGTGTTCTTGAAACCGGGAAGCATTGTATCTGCAGAAAAATTCATCCTCAAAAATATTGGCTCGAGCAAGTAAGCGATTATAAACTCGCGGATACAGCTAGAAAAATTAAATCTTTGAAACCGTAATGATCTCAAAACGTCATATTAAGGCTTTTATAATAGCGATTTCATCGTTCAAGTTCCCGGTCCGATGGGGACGCGGCCGGCGAAAGCGCTGTCGCTTCACAAATTTTAACAAGTTCGAACATCCTGTCATTTTCCGTTTATTCAGTGCTCTGGATAAATTTGGAGTCTTCGATATTCGTATCTCTCAGAAAGGCGATGTCGAAATATGGTTCCGGGAACGTGAAAGGGATGCTGTAATAAGGCGGCGTTTTAAGCGCCGTATAAAACACATCCTATCACAAAATCGGAGTCATATATGAACAAGCTGTTTGCATATCCAGGAGGTAAATGGCCAATACGCCACCTTATCGTTTCCGCATTTGCGGAGCATACGACTTATGTCGACGTGTTTGGTGGATCCGCTGCTATCATTATAACAAAGGAGAAATCTAAAGGCGAAGTGTTCAATGACAAAAATGAAGAGCTCGCCAATTTCTTCCGTGTGGTTAAACACCGGCGGGCAGAGCTGGTGGAAAGATCCCGCCACTGGATACACAGCCGCGTTTTGTGGAATGAACTTAAGAAGTCTCAGCGCTCTCCGGATGAAGTTGAACGCGCATTTGTTTTCTGGGTGAAACTTGCCGACTCTTTCGGCGGCAGAGGCGAGCATTTCGGTACGGCACGCAGCGGAATTCGCTCGGTAACGCAGGCGCGGGAACATTTAGACGAAGTCTCCGAACGGTTTGCTAAGGTTCATGTCGAGTGCCTGGATTTCAGAGATTGCGTAAAGAATTACGATTCACCCGATACGTTTTTCTATTGTGATCCACCTTATCCCGATACTACGGGCGGCAGTACGAATTATAACCTGCTTTCAGAACAGGACTGGAAAGATTTATACGGCATTCTGTCTAGTATCCAGGGTAAATTTCTTCTTTCCTCGAACGACCACAAAATGGTACGGCGGCTGTTCAAAGATTTTAACATTAAAAAAATCAACGTCAGGGTATCGTTGCCAAAGAAGAAAAATTCCGATATGCGTAAAGAATTGCTAATCAGCAATTACAAACTGCCTGCTTTGTCGAATAAGCCAGGGAAGGAGTCTTCAAATGAAATATAGACTCCTCACAGGCGACGCATACGAGCAACTGCGCAGGCTGCCGGATCGTAGTGTGCAGTGCGTCGTAACCTCTCCCCCGTACTGGGCGCTGCGAGATTACGGTGTGAAAGGTCAGCTCGGCCAGGAATCCACACCAGGTGAATACGTTTCGAAGCTGGTCGCAATATTTTCCGAAGTCAAACGCGTTTTAAAAGACGATGGAACACTCTGGCTTAATCTCGGCGATACTTATATCGGCAGCTCACAGAGCTGCGGACAGAAGATTTCGACTCTATCAAAAACACAGCGCGGGAATCGCGGCTCATTGCACTCAATTAAGAAACTACCCGTCAATTACAGAGCGTTAGGATTGAAGCCGAAGGATCTGGTCGGCATTCCCTGGTCAGTAGCGTTTGCGCTTCGACAAGCTGGATGGTATCTCCGAAGTGATATAATCTGGTATAAAACCAATCCTATGGTCGAATCCGTTACCGACCGGCCGACAAAAGCGCATGAGTATATTTTCTTGCTCGCAAAATCCAAGAAGTATTATTACGACCAGGAAGCTATCGCTGAACCAATAAAACCGGAAAGCTTACAGCGAGCCCGGCGAGGTATGACACTCCATCGGTATTCTGCCCTGCAAGGCCATCCCCAGCGCGGAACCGCTAAATGGGCGGATAAAAAGCCGACAACTCGCAACAGGCGCAGCGTATGGATTATTTCGCTCAAACATTCGCGCTTTGAGCATTATGCGACGTTCCCTGAAGATATACCGATGATTTGCATAAAGGCAGGAACAAAGCCGGGCGATACTGTTCTTGATCCGTTTGCAGGAAGCGGTACGACACTGGTTGCAGCTTTGAAGTTAAAACGAAAGGCTGTCGGAATAGACATCAGCAAAAAATATGTTGAGAAGATTATGGAACCGCGCCTTCAAAAATATTTAAGAGGTTTTGGCTGAAAGATACAATAAAATATATTGCATATATTTTTGTAGCCGCTGTCGTTCTGATTATCGTTCTCCGCCTGGGCGATTGTTCAGTCCAATCGCCGGATGTCGTCAGAATCGAAACACCACAGGATACGAATTTCGCCAAGGTGGCAAAGAGGACTTATCGGCCAAAATCTATACCGTTAGTCGAGAATCCTAAAAAGCCTCCGGTCGAATTGCCAAATGGAACGAGCGAACTCGAGGTCAAAAGAATTGTCTTCGTCGCCGGCAAGGATTGTTTGGATTCAATCAAGATAATCGAGTTGAAAGACGGCCGCTTCTTTGTAGACAACAGAAACGGCAAGATCGCTTCAGTCGAAGAGACTATCTATCTGCCGCCGGTGATTCAACTGACATTATCTCCGCTTGCGGGATTGACGGTCTCGCCGTCGCGAGACCAGTTGATTTCACCAATGCTTGGTCTATCGTTTGCCACCTGGTACGGTCGCGTACAGTTTCCGGCCGCTACAATCGATTTATATGGTTTTTCAGCTGCTGCATATTACAAATCCGATTGCTATAGCGTCGGTCTCGGCGGCCGCTGGAACTTTCTCTCTACTAATCCGCAAATAATAGCTTCTGTCGCAATTAATTTTTGAGGTCGCCATGATTACAGAAAAGATCGCAGAACTGATCAATAAAATCACAAATAAGGATAAAAAGAGACTGACCGATGATGTTTCAACTGTCAGTATTTATGATCGGTACTCCACCTATCCTTCGAAGGGTTTAACGCCAGAAAAACTCGCGGCAATTTTACGCGATGCCGACAGCGGAGACGTTTATCGCCAAATGGAATTGTTCGAAGAAATTCTTGAGAAAGATGCGCATATACAGGCAACGTTCCAGGCGCGGCGCCTGGCCGTCATTCGCCGCGGGTATAATATAGTTCCTGTGTCCGATAAGTCGGAAGACGTGGATATGGCGGTTAAGGTAGATAAAATGATAAAAAGAATTCCGGGATGGAAGAATTGTGTCGGAGACTTTCTCGATTGTGTTCCAAAGGCATATGCCCTCAGTAAAATAAACTGGCAATATTTCGGAGAGGAACTTGCTGTTCGATCTGTTGAATGGTTACATCAAAAAAAATGCAGATTTGGAAAACTGTCCGATCCTTATTCGGATACAAAGGAACTTCGATTATTGTTAGATGCAAAACAAGTCGAATCATACCGAGGGCTTGTATCAGACGACGAACTATCTCGTGCGCTTACTGATGGGCTATCAATAGCGAATAATCCAATGTTGCGATGCCGTTTTATAGTGACATACTGCAGATCTCGCAGCGGTAATCCAACGCGGACTTCGTTATTAAGAACGCTTACGTACTTGTGGCTTTTTAAGAATTATGATATAAAGTGGTGGGTGAAATTCGGCGAGATACTTCTTGGTTATCGCATCGGCAAATATGATCCTTCAGGCGTTGATGCCGAAAAACAAAAAGCATTGCTCGAGCAGGCGGTTGAAGGTCTGGCAACCGACTCAGCAGCTGTCATTTCTAAGGATTCGGTTATTGAATTTGCCGAGATGAAAAACACGGCACAGTCTCATCAGGTATATAGCGATTTAAAAGACTGGTGTAATAGTGAAATAACAGAAGTTGTCCTTGGTCATACCGGAACAACCACAGGAACACCTGGTAAGCTTGGCCAGGAAGATATGGCAAAGGAAGTCAAACAGGAGATCGTAGAAGCCGATGCCACGGTGATCGATGAAGCAATTACTGATCAAATTATAAAACCATATATTGACTTTAATTTTGGTCTTCAGGAAGAATATCCATATTATCAGACAGACCTGAGTCCAGCTCTTGATCTTTCGGCCGAAGCCGAACTCGATATTAAGCTGCAACAAATGGGTTATCCATTGAGTCAGAAATATGTCAAAGAAAAATACGGACGTCCGCTGCCAAATCCAAAAGACAAAGAGGATGAGATCCTAACACCTCGCCCGCAATCTCAATTCCCAGATGCTCAGATAACAGCTAAAGACGATATTGAGGTGAAAAAAAAACTCCTGATCCGCCAGTAGATGAAGACTATGAAAAGCATGTCGAGATTATAAGCGATAATGCAATTAAAGATGCTATACCCATCTATAATGAGTTTATCGAAGAGCTTTCGAAAGCCGTTCAAAGCTCCGATAATTACGAATCTGTAAGACAAAAAATTGATAAGATTTCTGGCGACAATTTTGTCAATTCGCTGGCCGAGTATCTTCAAAACGCCTTATCCGCTGCTGATGCGCTAGGCCGCAGCATAATAGTCAATAAAGACAGGACCTTAAGCGATATAGCGTTAAAGGATTACTCTGGAACCTGGATCGTGTGCGATGATACTGTCCAGGTATCCTTCGATTTAATACCTGTCGAGGCTGTAAAATATTTAAAAGAGAAATCCTTCGAAATAGCCGGCATAGAATCAGACGCAATCAGGCAATCAATAAATGATGCGTTGGTTAAAGCGCTCGAAGAAGGTAAGCCGTTCGATGACTTTAAACGTAGCGTCGATTCGATATTCGAATCATTCGGTGTCACCGGCACATCCACAAGGCACTTACAGACAGTCTTTAGAACAAATATTTACGCTGCTTATTCGATCGGTTCGTTCGAGCAAGTCCAGTCGATGCAAGATCGATTTCCAATAGCAAAATACAGCGCGGTTCATGATGCTCGTTCACGCCATATTCCACTGGAAGGCTATTACAAAATCGATAAGGTTCCGATACCGCCGATAGATTACAATTGTCGATGCACGGTTCGTTATATTCACATCTCTCAGATTACAGGGAATGAAAAAGTATTTGAATATGTACCGCGGCCGGATCTAGTTGGATTTGATCAGCGAGGATCACTTTAAAACTGACATTAAGTCAGAGAATATTTCATGCCGAAATGCCGATTTCAGCGTACAATCGCCGACATGGATTTGCAGTGATTTTGCGATTTCAGCACATAATCGATAGCAACCATGGTACAAGGTGCGCATGGATTTCCTATTTTTATCATTTTCTCCCACGACCATGGTACATGTACAAAAGTTAAGTGTTTAAAAATCAATCACTTAATACTTTTCCAACCATGGTACATGTGTACCCCTTACAACGGTACAGGCGGTATAAGTTTAACATTCGG
>Ga0265297_10002378_pt1 | contig 38523 bp, 27 predicted proteins | sample Munlanlwell13791_FD_192502 | JGI IMG/M metagenome (GOLD analysis project Ga0265297, IMG submission 192502) | Leachate microbial communities from a municipal landfill in Southern Ontario, Canada - Leachate well 137-91 | ecosystem: Engineered > Solid waste > Landfill > Unclassified | place...
TGTCTTTAAGGACATTTTCCAATATCGCTCTTGCCTTTTTTGGCTGGTTATCCCAAATGTAAACCTGAGCAAGTTTAATTTGAGCATCGCTATCCGCTGTTTGCGCAATTATCTCTTCGTAAAGCGCAATAGCCTCGGCATATTGTTTTTGCCAAGACAAAGTTTCTGCCATTGATTTTTTAATGGAGTAATCCTGCGGATGTATAAGAATGATCTCTCGGAAGGTTTTTATGGCCTCCGGCTGGTTTCCTGTCCATTGATAGCAATAAGCTAATTCTTTTAACGCGTTGAGGCTGTTGGGTTTTATGAAAAGAGATCTTTTGTAGAATGAAACGGCTTCGCTGTATTTTCCTTTTTCATACAATCTATGGCCCTCGTAATAATTGATATCGGCCTGTTGTGTTTTATGATAAACAACTGTGGTACCGGCGACACTGGCAAACAAAGCAATAATCAACCAGATTAACTTTACCATATGTTTTATTTTAATGTTTTGTCCAGACAGGGTCAAACTAAATTAGTATAAAAAATCAGATTTTTCTAAAGATGAATTATGCCTAAACGCAGGAGAAACGCGGATGCTTTATTTTTGATGCTGTTTTACGGCCTTTAAAGATTCTATCGCTTTTACGGCCTCAGCCTTGGTCAGTTCGTCAATTGTGGTTTTATGGTAATATTTATGCAGGAAATTATTCAGGTGGCTTTCCTCCCAGCCAAGCTCCGCAGCCAGATATTTTATAAATAATTTTTGCTTTATGGTAAGGCCATGGGGATTGACCTGATAATATTTACTGCGGACGAAGTAGTTCATCAACTTCCTGAAACCAGCTTCATCCAGGACTTTTGAACTTGAAACACCGCAAACTTCCTGTAGAATTTTTCTGTATTCGCTATCGGGCAGGCTAAGCTCTTTTTTAACAATATGTATTATGGCTAATTTTTTCTTATCCATAGCAAAGCAGCAATCTTATTCAACTGTGAATAAAATAAATTTATTTTATGAGTACTTTCTTCAAATACAGAACCTGCGTAGCCTCCCAAATAAGCACAATGCTCAGGCCCAAAAGCAAGATTCCGCATATTCCGGAAAGTAAAATATCACTTGAGGGGGAGAATTTCCCGGCTGCGCCAAACAGAGATTTTACGAAAGGAATAATCAGCTCAATCACAGACCATATTGTTACAACAAACATAAATATCATCGGTAGAATTGCCTGGTAAGCTTTTTTACCCATATGCATAAGCCATACCGAAACAGCCAGCAAAATAAAACTGGCAAGCAATTGATTACTTGTGCCAAAAATCGGCCAGGCAACGAGATAGCCTTTTTCTTTTGTCGTCATAAGGAATAAAAATGGGATTAATACGCTTACAATGCCGGCGAAATACATTCCTTTTTTTGAAGTCCAGCCCAAAAGCTCCTGAAGGCAATAGCGGGCAAGCCTTGTGCAGACATCCAGAGTATCATACACAAAAGTAGAAAACGCAAGCAGCGCAAAAGCAAACGCAGCCTCATAAGGTATTTTTACAAGGCCTAAATACCTGGCAATGCCGTGCGCGTAAATAAGATTAGGCTCTGAGGCAAGTAAGCTATTTGCCGTAGGCAGCATTGCAACTGTTGCTATGGCAAGCACCGCAACCAGGCCCTCCAGAAGCATTGCCCCGTATGCTACAGGAACGCTGTCGCTTTCTTTCTTAAGCTGTTTTGATGTTGTTCCGGAACTTACAATACCGTGGAAACCCGAGCAGGCTCCGCAGGCAACAGTAATAAACAAGAGAGGGAAAATGCTTCTCCCGTTAACGGCACTTGCAAGTCCGTTTACATTAAATGCGGGAAACTCTATCTTAAAGCCTCCGAACAATGCTCCGGCGAGTCCGACAATAATAACAAGATACAAAAACCAGCCTCCCAAAAAACCGCGGGGCTGTAAAAGCAGCCACACAGGAATAAGCGACGCAGCCAGGCAATACAATAAAATTATCGCGTCCCACTGCTTTACGGAAAAAATACTGAAAGCTTTAAGTATTGTCTTGGGAAGGTGCGGGCCGGACCAGACGACAAGAAGCATCAAAGGTAAAAATATTGCAGTCGCGATTGAAAGCTTGACTTTAAACCTGTAAAGTATAAGCCCCATCAGCATCGCCAAAAATAAATACGCAACCGAAGAAGCTGCGACTGCCGGCCCGAAAGCAACGCCCTCAATTGTAGTTTTAAAGGTATGCGCAGTAATATCGGTAAAAGCTATAATCACATAGACTAAAGCAAACCAGACAAAAATAAGAAAGAATTTGTAGGAACGCCCTGGCATATATTTTCTGACGACTTCACCTATAGAAGCCCCATTGTGCCTGACTGATGCAATAAGAGCAAAGAAATCATGCGTTCCTCCGATAAAAATAGCGCCCAGCACAATCCAGATAAGCGCAGGCAGCCAGCCAAACCAAAGGCATGCCAAAACCGGCCCTACTATCGGGCCTGCAGCGGCGATTGCGGAAAAATGCTGGCCCAAAAGTAATGTGTGGCGTGCCGGAACATAATCTACGCCATCATTGATTTTGCATGCAGGAGTAGGCAAATCATTATTTAACGTAATTATTCCGGCTAAAAATCTCCCGTAAAAAATATAAGCAATTAAAAAAATAATTATAACTATACCTACCAGGATACTAATCATTGTTATATTCCTGCACAGAACTTTACTGACAAGCAGCCGCCCTTATCCAACCAACCGGCATTGTTATGCTTACTATACTAAGCATAACTTCTGCACTATTTTTCTTTTGTAAGCTGTCTAAGCAAGCTTTTAATTTTATCAATCTCTCTATCGCCAACACTTCCGGAATAATAATAACGGATTACGCCGTGTTTATCAATGATAACAAAGTTACTGTCGTTATCGCTTGCCTTATAAGCGGATGCCATTTTTCCGGACCAGTCACCATAGATGGTAAAACCTTCCTTTAAGGAGTTCTCGCGAAGCGCGCTTTTCCATGCACTGGCAAAAAATACATTTTTGCAGTTTACAACGGCAAGCTTGACGACTTCTTCTTGTATAATTTCTGGCTGCTTTTCGTAAAATTTATTTAATTCGGTTTTTAGCTTTCGGTTTTTTTCTATTTCATTTTTGCTTTCATAAAATAGGGTCACAACTTTACCTTTTACATCCTTAAGGCCTATCTCCTTGCCATCTCCTGATTTTACTGTAAATTCAGGGGCGTCTTTACCCATAAGCGGGTTTTCGGAAGAAGCGAATAATGAAACTAAGAAAAAAATTACAGCTAAAAAAAATATTTTTTTCATATCCTCCCCTTGTTTACTGCTTTCGTCTAAAAAATATTCCTAAAATACTCAATTAGCTGGGGGCTTTTACCGTGCTTATAATATGTATTTCCCGCAGCCAAATTGGGCAAGGACATATTTGCCAAAAGCAAATTGACCTATGGCAATTAGCCCGGTTGCAAACTGCCCAAGCCCAAAAACAATACCTATTGCAAACTGGGCAATTGCAATTACACCCAGAGCAAATTGCCCAAAGACAACAACCCCTATTCCAACCATTGTTATGGCAACTACTCCTGTGCCGAAAATGCCTATGGCTATTATGCCTTTTGCAATAAGCAATTTTCCGGTGTCACGATTCACGCCTAAAGCAATGTGGACTAACGGCAGGCCGAATGCGCTTAGTTTACTCCTCCATTCAAATCCCCAACCTAAACAAGAAGGTAAGTTTTTCATATTTTAAGCGGTAAATATTCTCTATAAATTGATTATATATATAAATTAAGCCATATCAAGATTAAAATCATAGCGAAATTTTTGTGTTATTGAATTCTTAAAAGCTTCTTTAGTTGGATTGCCTCACTGGATAAGTTAATAATTCTTTCCAGCAGCTGCGCCAGCCTTTTGAGTGGGTAGCGCCCTCTACCACTGTTATACGGGAATAATCTTTATCGCCCACACGCCTGATAAATGATTCGGCTACAAAAAGGGGTATAACCGTATCTTTTGAGCCGGCAAAATGGCGTTGAGGTAAATTTTTTACCTTTTGGGCAAAATTGATGGGGTTAAACGAGCCGGAAAGCGGGCTTACTTTATGATATTTATTTACTGCTTCTGAATCAAGATTGCCTGCTATGGTACGTAAAGATATAATATCATTTCTTTGCGCAGCAATTAAAACAGCTACGGCAGCTCCTCCTGAATAACCGATTAAATTAATCTTATCTGTTTTGGCTAATTGAGCAAGCTGGCTTACAGCTTCATTCATAGACGTTATGACTTCTTTGGAAAAACGCTTATCCGACCAATACGCAGATTTAACTCCGGCTGTTTGAGGCTTAAGATATTGGCCGGGCCTTGCCAGATAAGCCACGTTTGGACTTGGGTCTATAACGGCAAGTTCCAAAGCCAGCGGATTACGGGGAGTAGGGTCATTTGAAAGATGAGTGCGGTTACTCCAGGCATTTCCATCGCCTTCAATATAAATATTAAGCGGGTCAACAGGTTTTGTAATACGATAATAAGCTAAGAGGGTAAAATATTTTGTCCTAAGCTCTGCTTTTTTAAACCCCCGGGGTTGGCTAATTCTATCGGCCGAGGAAAGCGTTGCACAGCTTGCCAATAGCAGAGATAAAAAGGCAATAATTGTAATTTGCTTACGGAAAAAAATTATAGAAATTTGCGTAATCAATTTTCAAAAGTCATACCGCACATTAATGCGGCCTGAGTGGCTGTAAAAATCTGATTTTCCTTCAAAGTCATAGCCAAATGAAAGGCTGATATTTTGTTTGGCAAGGAGGGTAAGTTTTAAGCCCAGGTTATAGCTGCTTTGAGCGGGGCTAAATCCGCTTGTTGCGAAAGATGCTCCGCCGCCGGTAAAAGTTGAGGTTGCCTGCTGAGCTTCTCCTAAAAACTCATAAAGCCACTTTGCGTGGAATTCAGGAATAAAAGTGTAATCATTAACTGCCATAGGATAAGCTAATTTTGCACCAAGGCCTGATTGCAATAAATCATAATTCTGGGCATCTACTGTAAGGTTTGCGTCATCCGCATCTTTTTCTGTATAGCCGTTTATACGCAGGTGCATATATTGCAATGAAGCAAGAGGCGTAATTTCAAAACCTTTATTTTTAAGAGTGTATCCGCCTTCAAAATAAGTTGAATACTGCTGGCCGCCATAATCGCTCTTTGGCGTGCGGTCAATTGAATTAAACATTATGCGCCGCGTTGAATCATACTGGTTATAAGCAAAAGAAAAAATGCCGTCCAGATAAAGAGCGTTTTTAGCATAATTTCCATACATACCAACCTGATAGCTATCAACATCAGTGCGTGTTGAGTTATCTTTACTCCTTATGCTATCTTGGGCATAGCCGGTATTTAGGCCGATAACAAAATCATTAAGGACGGCTCGGTCGTAACCTAAAGAAGTGCCCCACACATTAGCATTATAACCGTTGCTTGTGCCGCGGGGGTCTTGATGCAAATAAGTATCAAAAGCTTCTGCCCATATGCCTGAAACCTGCATTTCATCGCCTGTAGAAATTCCGGTAGCTCCATTATTGGCTGATGCGGTTAAAAAATTACCGATACGGTTTATTATGGTATTTATAAATTGTCCTTGCGTTTCGTAGCCGACCTGATTTGCTGCATTGTTTATGCCGGGCTCTAGCTGGGTAGCGTTAGAAGCATTGCCGGATGAATCAAGCGCACCGATTATTGCCGCCATATCTCCGCCGGCTGTATTTGCCAAGCTATCAAGAGTATTACCCAAAGAAGAATTCCCGCTGTTTTGTGCATAATAAGAATTATTGCGGGTGGCAATAAGATAAAGGTCTTGCCCTGTTCTTTGGGGAACGAAACTTACCATTGGAAGCGGAGTGTTTTCCTTAACGGTAATTTCTGAAGCAGTAGCAGAAAGGATTGTGCTTTCTACTATAAGAAAACTTTCGTTGTCGCGGACATTTTTTACTCCGGGTAAAAGGGTTACGCCCAAAATAGCTTTGCCATCATTAATATTAACCGTTTCAGCGCTAACTATCTGAGCAGAAGTAGCCGTGTCCCTATCAAGTGAAAAGTTAAGCGTGACCGGCCCGTTTTCTCCGGTTAAATCAAAAGTGTCGTTTCCTTCGCCTAAATTTATGCTGCCGGTTATTTCTCCGCCTTTTAAAGTGACGGTATCGTCGCTAGAAGCCAGCGTTGAAGTTAAAATTGCATAGGTATCGCCGGAAATTACTCCGCCAACATCATTAGTAACATATGTATCTCCTTTTTCAGCTTCTATGGCAACGCCCGGGCTTGAGATAGTTCCTGAATTGGTAATGGTGTTATTGCCGATTGCCGGCACCGGCACACTGCTGCCGGATTCCGCATCAGTATTACCCTTAAAAAGAACCGCGATATTTGAGGTATTAGTAAGCCCCCATTTATTGGAAGTCGCACCGCTTATTTCGCCGCTATTAGTAATGTCATAATTTAACGACCAGACTAAAATTCCCTGGCCGCCGGAAATTGTGCCGTTGTTTTCTATTATAATATCGTTATTATTTATCAAATTTGTTTTCACTTTGCTTTGAAAACGATGCCCTGCCCAAATAGTATCGCAGGGGCCGGTAACGTCAAAACTGGCAAAACCATTTCCGTATTGCGAGCCAGCGGCGCTGCTTAAATTGGTGCCGTCATTTCTGGAAAAAATGTAGGACTGGGTCGGGTAAATACCTTCTATGGTAACATTTGTCCCGCCCAAAACAATAAACTCGCTCATTCCTTTTATCTTTGTATAATCACTGCTGCCATTACCCCAAAAAAAGGTATAGCCTGTTTGCGTCCAGGGGAAAGTGTTATTAGTAATAGCATCTTTAAACCAAGTTGCGTAATACCCGATTTTTGCTGCGGTGCCGTCGCCTATATAATTTTCCCAGGTAGCGTCAGTCATTGCCGAAGGTTTTGCCGAAAAAGAAGCGTTAGTACCGTATTCGCTGGCGGTATGCGAATACGTTTCTATGTCGGGATTGCGCGTAGGCCGTAATAAATTGTTACCGTATTTACCGTCGGCGCCAGGAGATATTCCGTATTCTATTACTACGTTATGTGACCCGTCATTATTCATACCCAAACCGCGCTCAATAAGCTTAATAACATCTACGCCGGTTAGAGACCCTTGGTTAGTTGTAACAAAATTAGTCATATCGTTGCCGGTAGTAACCCAATCAGCCCTTTTGTAGGCATCTCCATAAATTGTATAAGTCTGGCCGGCGAATTTTTTGCTGCTGCTGGTATTTATCCAGCGGGACTGGTAGGCTGCACTCCTAGTAATAAGTTTTTTTCCAACAGCATCGCTATCATATTTAAGCCCGTATTGGGCGTCAGTAGTTCCGTCTCCGGGAATTCTGATAATAGTATCATCGCTTGCAGGCGGAATCCACCCGGAAGGGCTAAGGCCAATTTGGGCAGCCAGTGTTTTGGCCTCGTCATAATTGGGGCTAAGAGCTTGGGCTAATACGATAAATGGCGCGGTAAAAATAAATAGCAGAGAAAAAATACTATAGAAGAAAAAATGAGAATATTTGGTAAACATTAGAATATATTATACCCTTGTTCATAAATAATTCAAATTCATTGTTGAAAATATACTTCTAAATGACAGGCTCAAAATTCAAAGTTTGCAACAAAGAATAGTTTATCGTCCTGACTTCTGTATCCCCCAGAAAAAATTCCCCTTTATCAACTATAATTATTTTTTCCTTAAGGCATTTAAGGAGAAATTTTTCCTTTTTTACGCACCAACAAGTAAATACATATGGGGTTCCCTGCTCGTAGATATTTATTAATATTTTTGTTTCATCGCTATCAAGAGCCCTGCAATTAAATGTTTTCCTGTCATATAGTATGACGCGAGAATTTTCTTTTTTAACCAATACGAATCTTTTTTGCATCTAAACCGCGCCTCCTTTAATAGAAAAACCAATAAGGCTCATCAAAATAAAAGCAATCATCCCCGGCCAGCCCTTTTTCTCAAAAGATACTCCGATAAAAAAATAGCCCATTAAGCCCGCGATAATTCCGATTGCACCCAAAATCATCACATCCAGTAATATGTATTTTCTTATGAATTCCTTTTCAATACTTTTTTTCGTTTCTTCGGAAAGAGTTTTTACGCCGGCGCTGGAAGCAAGGCACAATTGTTTTGATGCCCACTTGTTTGCCAAAGGAATAACCAGAAAAGCATTAGTTACCCAGAGAATTAGTGTAGGTATAATAAAATTCATCTCACCCACCTCCTGTTTTAACCTGATAAGTAATTTTCATTTTTAACCCCCAATAGATATACAGTTCAGGCAGGCTTAATCTCGCGGGCTGGATAATTTTTGTTATAATTTTAGAATGAATCAGCAGGCCTTACAAAGCAAAAACATACATAAAAGCTAAGCGGCTAAAAAATTAATGCGGTGCGCAATTTACGGAGTTACGGTTTGGCTGGAACTAAAAAATGATTTCTCGCCTTCAAAGAATGGCTTATCTTTAAGCGCTGAGTAAGCATATTTCAATAAAGACGCTTTGTCAACCTTAAGAGAATTAATAGCTTTCGCCAAGGCGTCGCTTTCGGTTTCCAAAAGAGCAAAAAACAAATGCTTTTCAAAAACAAAAGGCGAACCCTCTTTCTTTGCTAAATTCTGAGCCAATAGCCAAACTGATTCATAATGCCTGGAAGGTGCAAGAACATCTGTCTTATTTTGCGGCTTGACGTTCTCTAGCCCTTTTTTCAGTATGGTTTTTGACTTCTCAATGTCAAGGCTGCATTTTTTAAAGACTTCCCTGGCGAAACCGTCTCCGGCCATAAGCAAGGCAAGAAGAATGTGCGTTGGCGAATAAACTTTATATCCTGTATCTTTACCTATATATTGCGCTAACTCTTTTGCTTTTCTGTCTACTTGTATCAACGCAGGGCTTTCTTTGGGCTGGCCGCAAAAAGGTAAGGGCAAAATGTTATAACCTCTTGCGGCATTTACATCAATGCCATAAATAAATTTATTATTTTTAAAAATATCTGCCGCTCTTGACGACGCTTCCAGCAGGGTTAAACCTTGCGTAAAACCAACAGGGTCTATCATAGATATTACGCATTCTTTAATTCTGCTTTTGTCGTTAATTATAATTTCGCTGCTAATTGCATGGCCTATTCCCCGCCATCCCAGCGTTACGTGCCATAACCCTGTTTTAATTTCAAAAATAAAAAGCAAAGGCTTAAATGCCATCTTTTCTAAACAAGCGGCAAAAAGCAAAGCTAAATCAATACAGGTTCCGGAGCCTTTTCTGTCATTCCAATTTGATAAGACGTGGTGAGGAAGCCTAATCTGCTGGCTAATAGATTCAAAAGAAAGCTGCTCATTGATATATGAAATTTCCCATTTTTTCCGGAAATACTCATAAAGGCTTTCCGGAAACTGCGGAATATCTTTTGATGCCGTTACTTCCGCTATTACCTGCTCAACGTAAGGATGATTAGGCAAAACAAATGAGGCCAAACTTGCGCGATGGTAAGAATTTTCTTCTTTTGACCACTCATTATAGGCAAGTATTTTTATTTCTTTTTCTATTACAGGCGACTCTTCCATATAAATCTTTAAAAAAGATTTGGAGCTTTCGGATTGGCTTTCAAATTTTTTCAGGCCTATCTTGATTTGCGGCTTTAAGATAAACTTTTCTCCTGCGGATAATACTGGTATTTCGTAAGTTTCATCAAAATAATCTTCTAATTTTAAGTTTAATTTTGAAACCGGAGTTTTATCGTTACCGCTGTAGCGTAATACTATTTTCTCAATAAAAGGCAGTCCATTATGTAAAAGCGCGCAATTAAGCGCATCCGGGATTTCCGCCTCTACCCAAAAATTTCCGCATCTACGCGCAATTCTATTTTGAGAAATAACAACAAGAGTGGTTTCGTTGCCAATTGTAATTTCGTCATCTAATTTTAATTCTATCGCCTCGCCCTTAAGGATAGTTGTTTTATTTATCCTAGCCCCATAAGTGCTTTTATCTTTTATGCGCCAGGCGCCCTCTTCAAACCAGATTTCAGCATGCTGGCGGCTTATAGCAGCGTCAAATGATAAATCAATGCACTGCGAAGGCTTGGAATCAATTCCAAATTTGGCTGAAGTTATATTTTCTTCAGGCTGGTTTACCCTGCCTATCCTGTAAACAATATCTTCCTTAAGGCTCCATTCTCTTATCAAATCTCCGGCGATAGCCTTCCTGGAAGATACAAGTAAAATTTTTGTTTTAGTCATAATTATTTTTATAAATTTGCAGTCCGCAGATTCTTAAAAGTCTGTCAACTGCGTAATTTTTTAAGGCACATTTTTCTGTTGTTTTCGGCTAACGCGTATGACGGGTTTATTTTCAGACATTTCTCAAAACATTTTATAGCTTCTTCGTATTTTCCTAAACCCATGAGGCTTGAACCTTTGTTGTTCCAGGCAAAATGAACGTATTCATTTTCCGGGTCTGCCTCTATTGCCTTATCATAACAGGCAATTTCCTCTTCATGTTTGCCAAGACTGCCCAAGGCAAGCCCTTTGTTATACCATGCTGTCTTATCCATTGGTTCTAGTTCTATTACCTGATTACAGCAGACAATTGCTTCAGAATATTTACCAAGATCAAACAAGGCAACAGCTTTACTATTCCAAGTCTTAGTATCTTTAGGGTTTATTTCCAGAGCTTTATCGTAACAAAAAATAGCTTCCTGCGGTTTTCCAAGTTCACGCAAAGCAAGGCCTTTATTGCACCAGGCTAAACTTTCCCTTGAATAAGCCTCTATAGCTTTGTCATAACAGGCAATTGCCTCGTTAAGTTTGCCTTGGTTGAAAAGTGCTGCCCCTTTGTTGCACCAGGCTTCGGAATCTCTTGGGTTAGCTTTTATTGCTTCATTAAAATAAGCGAATGCATCCTTATGATTACCAAGATTATTTAAAGCAACTCCTTTATTGTGCAACGCCTTGGAATATTTTGGATTTATCTCCAGCGCTTTATTGTAACAGGCAATTGCCTCCTGGTTACGGCCTAGAATGCTTAAATAAATTCCTTTATTAGTCCAGGCAAAGACATGTTTAGGATTTATTCTTATTGCCTCACTGCAGCAGGAAATTGCTTCTTGATTCCTCCCTAAAAGATTAAACGCAGGCGCTTTATTTGACCAGCTGTCAGCGTCATTGGGGTTTATTTTTATCGCTTCATCATAACAGTTAAGCGCCTCCTGATACCTGCAAAGTTCAAGAAGAGCATTACCTTTATTATACCAGGCTAAAATTTCCTTCGGGTCAATTGCTATTGCTTCATCATAACAGACAATTGCTTCTTTACTTCTTCCAAGAGCATTTAAAGCCAGCCCTTTATTAGAAAACTCATGCGATTCTAATTTTTCCTTCGCGGGCAGAGGTATACTTTCTCCTGTTTCTTTTAAAAGAAACTCCTGAAGCCTTTTCTGCAAAGAAATAAAATTCTGATACCGGTTATTTGGATTTTTCTCAAGACATCTTTCTATAATATGCCTAAGCGGCGTTGAAAGATGCGGCACCTTGTCGTGTCTGTGCAATCGTTCATATTCCTGTTGCGAGCGCGCAATAAAAGGAAAATTTCCTGCATTTACCATTTGATATAACGTTATGCCAAAAGAATATATATCGCTTCTTACATCAGCATAGCCGTCAAACTGTTCCGGTGCCATATAGGGAAGAGTTCCGCAGATTTGTTTTCCTTTATTTTTGAAAATACTGACAGACGTATTGCTATCGCAAGAAAGAATATTTTCTTTTAATTGCATTTCCTGAAATGCCTTGGCTAATCCAAAATCTGTTATTTTTACTGTCTTATCCTGGGTAATCATAATGTTATCCGGTTTTATGTCGCGATGTGCGCTTATGCCTTTTAAGCACGCATATTCCATACCATAACAGAATTGAATCGCAAGTTTTAGGATTTCCGGAAACGTTAAGTTGCCCAAATAGTGGCTTAAGGTATTGCGCCCGCTGGGGTCTTGAGGTATATATTCAAGGACAATAAAAAGCCTGCCTTCAATCTTTTCAACCCAATGAGCGCGGACAATATAAGGATATTTTTCCAACTTTATCCAGGTAAGAGCTTCCTGTTCAAATAAATTCCGGACAGATGCATCTTTTAGAAATTTGTCCTGAAAAGTTTTAAGCACATAGGGCGTTTCGTGTTCGTGGTCGTAGCATACATACACAATGCCCATGCCGGTTTTACCTTCGCCTCCTAGAACTTGATGGATTTCATAACGGCCGGAGATTTTATCGCCGACATGCCATTTATCGGGTTGTATCTGCGCTAAATTTTTTTTAAATAAACTTCCAAAGATACTCATAATTTTGCTATAAACTATCCGGCGGCTGAGTGGACGCGCTGCCTGCAGCAAGCCAAATTATTTTTATCGCGTTATCCTTACTTTCTACCCTGATTGTTTTTCCTTTAAGCCCTACGCCACTGCCTTGGAAACGCAATATTTCTTCGCTTAACGGCTCTTTAATTAACCGCTCAATAGTTCTATGGATTTCTCTGGCGCCGTTTTGCTCGCTATAGCCTACTTCGCTTATCAGCGCAATCGCATTTTCCGAGAAAGAAAAAGCCACCTCATATTCTTTAGACATTTGTTCCTGTAAATTTTTAAGCTGTTCCTTAACTATACCCCTAATATGCTCCTTGCCTAAATGTTTAAAAATTATGATTTTGTCTATACGGTTAATAAATTCCGGACGAAAATTTGTTCCCACAGCGCCCAACGTATCTTCCTGCTCAACTTCTGTTGCGCCTTGTTTAAAACCCATTCTTTTTTTGATATCAACAGGTAGATTAGAGGTCATAATGAAAATTGCGTTCCTTGCGTCAATAGTGCGGCCCTTTGAGTCTGTGAGTCTACCTTCATCAAACAGCTGAAGGAATGTGTCCCAAACTTCCGGATGCGCTTTTTCAATCTCATCCAACAAAACTACAGAGTAAGGCTTGCTGCGCAGTTTTCCGGTAAGCTGCCCTTCCTCTTCGTATCCGACATAACCCGGGGGAGAGCCAATAAGTTTTGAAACTTCGTGCTTTTCTTTATATTCAGACATATCCAAACGTATCATTTCATTGGCTGAGTCAAAAAGAACTTCTGCGATAGTCTTTGCAAACAAGGTTTTGCCAACTCCTGTCGGGCCTAAAAACAAAAATACCCCCAATGGCTTATTTTTATCTCTCATTCCGGTTTTAGCTAAACGAATTTTTCCGGCAACTATTTTTACTGCCTCCTGCTGGCCTTTTATTTTTTCATTAAGGTAATTCTCCAAGTTAATTAGCCTGTCCATATCTTTTTGCGTGAGCTTTCCTACGGGTATGCCGGTAAGTTTAGAAACAATTTCTGCCACCATTGCCTCACTGAGCGTGCCGCTTATTTCTTTTTTCTCTATATCTTCCGATACTAACCCCTGCATCATAGTTAAAGTAGGAACCTGCGCTGACGCGCAAGCTTCATCAATAATATCCACTGCTTTATCGGGTAATTGCCGGTAGGGCAAATAGCGCACCGAAAGTTCAACTGCCTTTAGTATTGCTTCTTCGGAAATGCTAATTTTGTGATGCTCTTCAAATTTTAATTTTATTCTTTGTAAAATCCTGACACTTTCCTCGGGTGTAGGCTCTTTAACTATTACGGGCTGGAATCTCCTTTCCAGTGCTGCATCTTTTTCTATGTATTTTCTATATTCGGCAATAGTCGTTGCGCCGATACATTTTATTTCTCCTCTTGCCAACGCGGGTTTTAGGATATTTGCCGCATCCAGGCTGCTATCGCTGATTTTTCCGGCGCCGACTAAATTATGTATTTCATCCAAAAATAAAATTACTTCGGGATGCTCCTTTGCCTCCTTGATTACATTTTGAATTCTCTGTTCAAATTCACCCCTATAACTTGTTCCGGCAAGCAAATTTGCGATACTTAATTCTATAATTTTCATTCCGGGGAGATTCTTCCCTTCGGCAATTCTCTGGGCAAGGCCTTCAACTATTGCAGTTTTTCCAACCCCGGCCTCACCAACCAAAACAGGGTTATTTTTTGTCTTACGGCTTAAGGTGCGCACAAGCTGCAGCATCTCTTCTCTTCGCCCTTCTATCGGCATTAATTTTCCTTTCTTGGCCTCTTCAACCAAATTCCTGCCAAATCTACTAAGCCAGCTTAATTCATTTTCTTCTTTTTTGGTTGCCTTAGTCTCCTGCGCTATTTTTTCTCCCTTTTCTTTAACGCTGACTGCCGAACCGAGGAGTTTATCTTTTAAGCGCTGCGGATTGACATTGAATTTATTAAAAACATTGCTGATTATTTCTCCGGGGTTTTCCAAAATAGCCGCCATAAGATATAAAGAATTTAGCCCGCCTTTGCCTAATTCCTGGCCGCGGGAAAAATAATTTTTGCACTCGCTGCTTCTGTGAACAACTTTTTCCTGATGTTCATAGCTTCCAGCGCAAAGGCTATTACGAATTTCGCGGCGGAGCTGGGCCATGTTCAGAGAAAAAGTTTCCGCGATTTTTTCCAGATCAAAATATTCTATTTCCAGTTGTTTTAATCCGGCGCCTAATTGCTGCTTTATTTGCTCTGCGGTGCAGGCTTTTTCCAAAGAACATATGCCGATAAGAATATGCTCTTTTTCTATATATTGATTTTTCGCTGCATAAGCTTCCGAGGCTGCTATCTGCCAGGCTAATTTTACTCCAATAGAAAATTCAGGCATTGTTTACCTCCCTAATTTTTTAAGACAGTTTATCCTCTCATTTTGGACGAATGTAAGACCGGGATTTATCCTTAAAGCCTCATTCAAACACTGTAATGCCTCCTGATATCTGGCAAGACGCATTAAAGAGGCTCCTTTATCAAACCATGCAATTGAATTTTTAGGATCAAAACTTAAAATCTTATCGTAACAGTCTATTGACTCCTGATATCTTCCAAGCCTAGTTAGCATTTCAGCCTTTGAACTATTCCATATGGTATTAAGGTTTATAGCTTTATCAATGCAGCGTATAGCATCCTCATATTTACCAATACTATATAAAGTCTCAGCCTCGCGTATTAATTGAAAATCTTCAGAGTTTCTCATCGTAGAGGGCTTTGCTGCTCTCCCTGCTTGTTCCGGAAATAAATTTTGCAACTCCTCTCTTATTATAGAAAAACTTTGATATCTTTTATCCGGGTCTTTTTCCAGACATTTCTGAACTATATAAAAAAGCGGTGATTTTATTAAATCAATATTTCTATATTTGTGTAATTTTTCGTAATCTTCAAAGTTTTTTCCAAAAAAAGGAAGCCTTCCGCCGGAAATCAGCTGATACAAGGTTACGCCGAAAGAATAGACATCGCTTCTTGCGTCAGCATAGCCGTCAAATTGTTCGGGAGACATATAGGGAAGAGTTCCGCAGATTTGTTTTCCTTTGCTTTTAAAAATACTCAAAGAATGTTTTTCGTTTCTTGAAATGAAATTTTCTTTAAATTCTATTTCCTGAAATGCCTTAACCAGGCCGAAATCAGTTATCTTTACTGTTTTATCAGCTGTTATCATAATATTGTCCGGCTTTATATCGCGATGAGCGTCTATTCCTTTTGAATATGCGTATTCCATGCCGTGGCAAAACTGGATTGAGATTTTAAGCATTTCCTCAAATGTTAGCTTGCCTAAATAATGAGAAAGGGTATTCCTTCCATAAGCGTCAGGATTAATGTACTCAAGAATAATAAACAATCTATTTTCTAATAGTTGCGCGCTAAAGGCGTATACGATGTTAGGGTGGCTTGCCAATTTTATCCAAGCTAAAGCTTCCCGTTTAAAAAGGCTTTGGTGCTCACTGGACGGAAAGAAATTTTCCTGAAAAGTCTTAAGTGCATAGATATATTTGTTGCTTGGCTCAACGCATGCATACACAATACCCATGCCGGTTTTGCCAGCTCCTCCTAAAATCTGGCGAACCTCATAGCAGCCGCCGATTTTATCACCTACCTGCCATTTGCCGGGTTTAGGCGAATGTTCTGAATTTTTCTTCCAAAAACTCCCGAATATTGACATAGGTTTATTTGCCTAATTTCTGAAGAATTGCATCTCTTGATTTTTGCGCCTCAGATAAATTTGGATTTAACCTCAACGCTTCATTGATACACTTTAACGCTTCGTTGCATTTGTTTTGGCCAGATAAAAAATTTGCCAAGACAATAAACTTATCTTCTTTGTTGAAATTTATCCCTACGGCTTTTTTGATAGCCTTGTTAAACAAACTATCGTAACAGGCAAGCGCTTCTTCATGCCTGTCCAGTTGTATTAAGGCAAGCATCTTACCCCATAAAGCCTTAGGCACATACTGGGTGCGCATTTCTATTTCGCGATCATAAGAAGAAATCGCTTCGCTTGATTTTCCAAGATTAAGCAAGGCGTCTCCTTTACACCAGTAAGCACCTAAATAATTTGGATCTATTTTAATGGCCCTGTCGTAACAAGAAACTGCCTCTGCGGACTTACCCAGTTCATCCAGGGCAAAACCTTTAAATATAAGCTCTTCGGCCGTGTAAGGTTTTTCTTCCGGAGGCGGAAAAGTTTTGCCTGTTTCTTTTAGAAATAATTTTTCCAGGTCTGCTCTTACACAGGAAAAATCTTCGTATCTTGTTGCCGGATTTTTCTCAACGCATCTTTGCATTATTGCAAAAAGCGGCGAAGAAATAAAAGGCAGCGGCTGAAGCTTGTGCAAAGCTTCGTAATCCAATTGGGTTGCGCCCACGAAAGGAAGTGCTCCGCCGGCTACCATCTGGAAAAGGGTAATACCAAAAGCATAAACATCGCTTCGCCTATCAGCATAACCGTCAAATTGCTCCGGCGCCATATAAGGCAGTGTTCCGCAGATATTTTTTCCTTTGCTTTGGAAAACGCTTAAAGAGGGCTTCCCCTCCTGAGAAATAACGTCTCCATTAAATTGCATCTCCTGGAATACTTTTGCCAGGCCAAAATCAGTTATCTTGATATCTTTATGTTTAGAAACCATAATGTTATCCGGTTTTATGTCGCGATGGGCGTCTATTCCCCTGGAGTGGGCGTATTCCATGCCATAGCAGAATTGGATTGATAATTTAATAATTTCCGGCAATGAAAGCTTTCCTAAATAATGAGTAAGGGTATTTCTGCCCCGCATATCCGGCCAAATATATTCCAAAGCTATGAATAACCTTCCTTCCAATCTTATTACCCAGTGCGCGCGAACAATAAAAGGGCATCGGTCTAACTCTGTCCATATCGTAGCTTCCTTCTCAAAAAGCTTCTGGCTGGCTTCGGAAAAAGAATATTTTTCCTGAATAGTTTTAAGAGCATAAATCCTGTTGTGCGGCTTATACAAGCAAACATAAATAACACCCATGCCGGACTTTCCTTCTCCGCCTAAAACCATCAAAACCTTATAATCAATGGCAATATTATCGCCCACCTTCCATCTGCCCGGTTGAGCCTTTTGCTGGCCTTTATTAAAAAAATTCCCGAAAATACTCATCTTTATTTTGCCTCCGGCTCAAAAATAAGCGTGTATTCGCCTTCCGGAATATTTTCAAAAGAAGCGGCATAAAAATTTGTCCCGGCAATCTTTTTTGGCTCTGCCAAAAAAGGCTTACCCGAACGCGGGCTAAGCATAACCAGCGGCGCAATACTCTTTCCTTCTTTTATCCGGACTAAAACTTTTTTATTTTTTGTGTCGACAATAATACTTACATCTAAATCGCCTTTGCTAATTATCTTTATTTCCGCCTGGCTTTCTACCCCCCGCACCGCAGCTACAGGAATAAACTGTAATGCCCGAGGCGCTAAAATTTCCTGAGGAAACTCGGTAATTACGCGGCCTAGCTGCCTGGTATCTTCTAAAATGACAGAAACAGCCCCTCCTACTTTTCCTTTCCAATTCTTAAGCCAAGCCTGTAACCTCGCTTTTATGGCGGGGGTTTGCCTTGCCTGCAAAGCGCTCGCCAGGGTTTCTTTTATCCTTTCTTGCCAGAAAACCTCTCCGTGGAGCTTGGCTGTCCAACCCTGCCAGAAAAACTTTGTTCTATATATTTCCCTTGAAAAATCAACGCATTTTTCACACATAGCAAGATGCTCACCGATTTCAATTTCTCTTTCTTCGGATAATTCTTCCCATATATAATTGCAAATTTCTTCTTTGTTGGGATGTTTAATTTTTTCCATACTTTCCACCTGTTATATATACGTTTTTAACTATCTATTTCTCGCGGGCATTCAATAATTTTAACACCCTTTTACCTACCTTATTGGACCAGTCAGAGATATTGTGTTCAGGATCCTTACCGTAATAGTTTTCTAAAAAAGTATCCGCCACAAAGGCATTCAGCAATTTCGCATAAATACCCCTGGATGTTTCGTCTTCCAGGGCATCTTTGACTTTTTCTGCCATTTTGTTTTCCAGCGGGCCAAAGCAATCTTTTATTGCGTAATCAGGAAGAAGGGATTCTTCTTTATAGCTTACGATAAGCTGGTTAGTTAATTTTTGCAGTAAAACCGGGGAAAGTTTTTGGACAATTTCTTGAGGGCCCCAGCCGGAGATTAGTTTACTGAACCCAAAAGAAAGCAATTGGTGCGGCGGCCCACCTTCAGAAAAAGTGGCCTTAAGGAATTGTTCACATTTGCTTAAAAATTCATCGCTAGGAAAATCTTGCGCTTCAAAAGATATGTTATCTATAATCTCTTCCGCGGTTTGCCCGCTGTCTTCCTGCTCAAAAGCAGAAAAATTAATCTCCCTTTTTTTGGAAAAATACCTCTTAACCATAATGTCTGCCCAAAAGCAGATAAATTTATAAAATGAGGCTCTTGCGGCTTCGTATGTAGAAATTTTTTCCCATACCGCAATCCAGGTATCCTGCTCTATGGCCCTTATGCGGCTATCAATATCTCTTTCTTTTTCAATAGCCCTTACGTCCTTATAAAAATAACGCGAGGAAATATACCCTCTTATGGCTTTTTTGTATCTTCCATACAATTCTTCGTAGGCTTTTTTATTTCCTGCGCAAGCTTCCTTGATTAAATTTAAAATTTCTTCGTTACTTTTTATCTCCATAAAGGCCTGCCTATAAACAGAGACAGTTAAACTTTCTGTTTCTGCAGCTTTGCAAAAGTTTTAGATGATATTTTTGGTTCATCTTTGTAGAAAAAAATAGAGATAACAGTTATGTTGTCTTCTCCGCCGCCAGAGTTAGCCGCTTCTATCAAAGCTGAGCACAAATTTTGCGGGCTGGTTGCTTTTTCTTTAACTATTTTTTCTATATCCTTATCTGAAAGCATGTCCCAAAGCCCGTCACTGCAAAGCATTATTATGTCTTTATCTTTGGCTTCTATCTTCTTTTGATAACAACCCATGCCGATATCAATTCCTATCGCCTGCGTAACAATGTTTCGTAAACTATGGGTGCGCGTTTCATCCTGGGTTATTTCTCCTTTTTGGACCAATTGCGCAACTACAGAATGGTCCTGGCTTAATAATTCCAGTTTTTTATCCCTGAACAGATAAGCACGCGAATCGCCTACGTTAGCGACATAAAGATAATACGGGGCTTTAAAAAGGGCGGTTACTATAGTTGTGCCTGAACCTTTCAACTCCGGAGTATTTGCTGATAAACCTAAAACTTCCTGGTGGGCTGCCTGGATTGCTTCCTTTATTTTATTTTCTAAATCTTCTTCCTGTAATTCTTTTCCAGTTGCTTTCTTAAAATATTTTTGTATGGCCTCTGCTGCTGCCTTGCTTGCAATTTCACCCCCGCAATGGCCGCCTAAACCGTCAGCGACAATAAATAAACTCTGCTCTTCGTCCAGAATATAATAATCTTCATTATCCTTACGCACCAACCCGATATCGCTTATCCCGTTCGCCTTAAGCCTCACTCTTTTACCCATTTAACCCGCCTTTTTTAGTTAAACAATGCTCATTATAGCCATTGTTCAATTGCCGTCAATTATGAAAATACCTATGGTTTTTCCATTTTTGAAATCTTAAGCACGGATTCAGGCGGATGGTTACGGATTCATACGGATAATTACACGGTTTTTTATCTGCTATAATCCGTGACATCCGTCATTAGATTTCCTTTTTCCTTACCAACTGGCTTACAAATAGTTACGCAAAGATACCCCTAAATTTTGGGGGATGTCCAGTGAAAATACAGCTTAAAAATACATAAAATCTCAATAAAATATACGCTTTAGCAAGGCTTAATCTCGCGGGCAGGGTGTATTTTTCAAGTTACAGCAATTAGCAATTAAAAGGCTGGCGCAAGCTGTTCTTGGGTTATTCTGCGGGCGTTAGCTTTTAAGTTAATTTTTTTGGGTATTTTCTATCCTTCTGATTTGTTCTATCCGTTTAAGTATCGGCGGATGGCTGTAGTCAAGAAAAACTTTTAAAGGGTGGGGCGTTAAATTGGAAAGATTATCAACCGTAAGCTTCTTAAGCGCGGTTATAAAACTTTCCGGCTTTTTGTAGGTTTCAACCGCGAAACTATCAGCCTCGTATTCGTGTTTTCTTGAAATTATGTTGGAAAATATTGAAATGAATAAATTTATCGGGCTATAAAGAAAGCCGAAGAAAACCAAGCTTGCGTATATTGAAAGATTTTGCATTTTAAAGGCGTCAAACAACCCTTTATTATTTATAAAAAAAGAAAGTATAAAAAACATAATACCGGTTGTAATAACCGATAGAATAATTCCTTTTATAAAATGTCTCTTTTTGTAATGGCCTATCTCATGGGCAAGCACAGACACAAGTTCATCCGTTGTGTGCTTTTGTATGAGGGTATCAAAAAGGGCTATGCGCCGGAATTTTCCAAAGCCAGTAAAAAATGCGTTTGATTTGGTTGAGCGTTTTGAAGCATCCATTTTAAAAATGCCGGCTAAAGCAAATTTTTGTTCTTTTGCGTAATTTTCTATTGCGCTTTTTAATTCCCCTTCTTCAAGGGGCGTGTATTTATTAAAAAGAGGCATAATGACAACCGGCGCAATAAAGAGCAAAAACAGCTGGAAAAGGGTTACCGCAATCCAGCAGTAAATCCATGCAAAATTGCCTGCGGCATAAAAAAACCAGAAAATTACCGAAAGAACAATTGCGCCGATAATAATAGTTAAGATAAGGCCTTTTATGATATCCAAAATAAAAGTTTTCAGGGTAGTTTTATTGAAACCGTATTTTTCCTCTATCACAAAAGTATGATATGCAGAAAAAGGGATACTTAAAATCTGGATAAGAAAGCCAAGGATTCCCGTAAAAATCAAACCTGTTACAATCGGCCCCTGGTTAAAACTTCGTGCAATTGTATCAATAAAATTAAAACCACCCGCCAGTATAAAAATCAGGGTAATAATTACGGAAATTTTATCTTTCATAAGATGAAAATTTGTATTTTCCTTGAGATAAAACTGGGCGAGTTTGTATTTTTGCGCGTCATAGAAGCCTTCAAATTCTGAAGGTAAATTGTTTGACGCGTATCTGACATTTAGCCGCTCAACGATTAAATTAAGCAGGTACTCAATTACAATAATTGATAGGATTATTATTAAATAAATATTCATATATTTATTAGCTATCAGCTTTCAGGTGTCAGCCTTCAGCTTTAAGATTTTTCTGCTGATAGCCGAAGACTGACGGCTGACAGCTTTTAAAACTTATGTATTTATAAACTTTTCCTTCCACCTGCTGATTTCTCCTTCTATCATTGCAATTTCCTTATCCATTTCATAAACCAGCCCCTGATAGTAACGGATAAGTTCTTCTCCATGGCGGGGATTTTCTAAAACGCGCGCTTTCGCGTAGCGTTCAAGTTCAAGTTTTTCTTTTTTCTTGCGTAATTTTTTTATTTTATTGGAAATTATTTCATTGTGCTTTTTAATTTCTTCTTCGTTTAATTCTTTCTTTTTCTCTCCTTCGGCTTCCGCAGTTTTAAACTCATCATGTTTGGCGACTGAAGGCTGATGCCTGGCAGCTGACGGCTGATTTTTGTCTTGTTCTTTTTTATGAAGATAATAATCAAAATTGCCGGGAAACTTTGTAACGCGCCCGTCTTTTACTTCAAAAACATTATTTGCGACTGATTTTACAAAATAAATATCGTGACTGATAAAAGCAATAGTCCCTTCGTATTCAGTCAAAGCTTTAATAAGCGCCTCAACCGCGTCTATATCAAGATGCGTTGTAGGCTCATCAAGTAAAAGCAGGTTAGGCGGGCTTATAAGTAATTTTGCAAGTATCAGCCGGCTTTTTTCTCCGCCTGAAAGCACCTTTACTTTTTTCTCTACGTCATCGCCCTTAAATAGAAAAGCGCCGAGGATAGTGCGCACGCTTTCTGCGGTTACACCTTCCCTTGCGACAGAACAGCCTTCTTCAAGCACGGTAAAATCGGCGCTTAAAACATCCATACGCGTTTGCGAAAAATAGCCTATTGTGACGTTGTGGCCGACCGTGCGGCTTCCTTCATTTATGTCTATTACACCGGAAAGTATCTTAAGCAGTGTTGATTTGCCGGCTCCGTTTTCGCCGGCCAAAACTGCTTTTTCGCCTTTTATAATTTCAAAATCAAGGTTTTTATAAACCTGAATATCGCCGTAAGATTTGGAAATATTGGTAAGCGAAATTACGCGGTGGCCGCTTGGGCGTGTTTGCGGGAAATGAAAACTTCTTATACTTTCCCGGCGATCCTGCGGCACAACAACGAGTTCCATTTTTTCCATAACTTTTTTCTTGGCACGGACCTGAGAGGCTTTGTTGGGCTGGGCATGGAACCTGTCTATAAAACGCTGATATTGTTCGCGGACGCGCTCCTGTTCTTTCGCCTGTTTTAACAGGTGGCTTCGTTGTTCATCCAAAATTTTCCGATATTGTTCATAATTACCTTTTATCTTTGCAATCTTGCCATTTTCAAGTATCAGCGAATGATTTGTAACCTCGTTTAAAAAAGCCTTATCATGGGAAATCATCACAAACGTGCCTTTGTAATTTGTAAGATAATCCTTAAACCAAAGCGCGGCATTTAAATCAAGGTAGTTCGTAGGTTCGTCCAAAAGAAGGCAGTCGTAGTGGCAAACCAAAAGCTTGCCGAGTAAAACTCTCATCTGCCATCCGCCGCTTAGCTCTTTTATCGGACGGTTGAAATCCCGCTCTTTAAAGCCTAGCCCGCTTAGGACAATTTTACCTTTATACTCAAGCTCAAAAAATCCAAGCGCTTCAAGCCTGTGCACTATATCGCCGTAATGCTTTACCGCAGTTTCGTTTTTTCCTTCCAGCGCTTCTTTTTCTTTTTTAAGCTGGGCAATTTCCGGGTCGCCCTCAACTATTTCCTGAAGCACCGTGCGTTCTGAATGGAAACTTGATTCCTGAGGCAGATAACCTATGCGGATATTTTTGTTAAACTGGATTGAGCCTTCGGTTGCATCAGTTTCGCCAAGCACGATGTGAAAAAGCGTAGACTTACCAGCTCCATTAGGCCCCAAGAATGCAACTTTCTCGCCTCTGTTTATGGTTAATGAAACATTTTTGAATAAATCGCGCTTGCCGTAGCTTTTTGTAAGTCCATGCAGAGCTATCATAATTAAATAAAATTTTACCTAATAACAGACAGCGGGCAGCAGATAAAATCATTTATCTGATTACTGTCCGTAATTTGTTATCTATTGTATGGATTCTCGGTTTGCTTATCGCTGTAGCCTTCCGCAGCACCCTCGGTAACACCGCCAATAATTTTCCCGGCGCCGCCTATAGGTTTTCCTACTTCCTGGGCAGCTTTATGGACAGGTTCGCAGGCCATTAAGAAAAGGGGCATTATCGCGATAAGTATTGCAAACTTCATATATCCTCCTATTTTCTATTTTATTCTAATGATAAAATGTATAGCTATCAGCTTTCAGGTGTCAGTCTTCAGCTTTAATATTTTTCTGCTGATAGCTGAGGGCCGACGACTGACAGCTTTAAGAAATTACTGTTTTATAACCAAGTCCGACGGCCTGATCTGGTCAGTGTTGCTCAATATCTTTGCTTTTGAGAATTTAGGCTGCACTTCTGATATAACGATATCGCCGATTTTTGTTTTTTCCTCGCCTAACTCTACTCCTGTTTCAGGGTCAATTAGAGCTTCTCCTTTTCTGCACACAATGAAAGTTTCTCCGTTTATAATGCCGGTATCAGCACCTGCATTTATATAAACCAAACCGTCCTTAACTGTAACTACTCTTCCCTGCCAGGGAATTATTGCTAATCTTTGAGAAATATATTCAACTGACCTGTCTATTGCAATCTGCGTAGCTTTACCGAGGGGGGTTTTCCTGAAACTGGAACTGCCAATGCTGAAGGATCCGCTGTAGCCTACGGAAAATCCTGATGCATCAGCCAGGCCTTCTACCCTTTGAGAATCAAGTATCTGCCCTGTTGTTGAATCAATAATCTGAACAATAATTGCAATATGGGCGTCCGATTTCCCCATGCCAATGTTAACGCCATGTATGCTTAGGCCTTGGTTCCCGCCTTGAGTGTTTTCTTCAAATTCAGTGATATTGCCGGTTACAAGTATCTGCGCCGGTATAACTTTTCCTTTTTGCGCGGAAAGAGATTTGGCGAGGCGGCCGCTTTCTGCAAGATCCTGTTCGGTAAGCACAGCTCCTAAATCCTGACGGCTCAAAACAATAAACCTGCCGCTTTGTATAAGAGCATCGCTAAGCTGGGCGGCAAAATCGTCGCCAAGCGTTAGATACGAATTAAGACCGGATGTGTTTTGAAAACGTGCTACTGCAATTGTTTTTTTAGGGCCGTGGATTCTGCCCGGATTGGTTTGATTTTGCGCGAAAATGCTTGTGCTCACGGAAAAGAAAAATATCACTAAAAGGAAAAGCTTTTTTATACCCATAATACCTCCTTTAATGAGCAGACAACTTATGGCAGCCCGACGGGCGAACATAAGTTGTGGGCACTAACACAAAAGTGTCAATGCCATCTGCGGATTAAACCCTTGACATTTACCTAAATAAAAATCTCAAGGTAAATGCCAAGGGTCAAATTCGGCCTAACATTTTTCCGGCGCCGTTTCGTTGCTTGGAAAAATGCTGGCCTCATTTGATTATAAGCAAAAAACCGAAATATTCAATTTAAATATAGCGAATTTAACTATAATGGGTAATGGCAGGCAAAAAAACAGCTGCCTCGCTGTATTAACCCAGGTATTTCATCTATGCATTTTTGCTTGGCATAGATACACCGCGTGTGAAAAACACAGCCGGAAGGCAGTTTAGTCGTAGGCGGGATTTCCCCTTTTAAGATTATGCGTTTTTTCTTTGTTGTAAAGTTTAACGCAGGTATTGCTGAAAGAAGGGCTTCACTGTAAGGGTGAACAGGGTGTTTGTATAAATCGCTGCTTTTAGCTATTTCCATTATTTTGCCAAGATACATAACTATTACCCTGTCGCTTATGTATTCAATTATCCTTAAATCGTGGCTGATAAAAAGATATGTTAGATTGAATTTTTCTTTTAATTCTTTAAGCAAGTTCAATATTTGCGCCTGTATTGAAACATCCAAAGACGCAATAGGCTCGTCAGCAATAATGAGTTTTGGCGTAAGCGTCAACGCGCGGGCAATTGCTATGCGCTGGCGCTGGCCTGTTGAAAATTCATGCGGATAGCGGTTAGCTGCTTCCTTTGATATGCCTACTAAATCCAGAATTCGTTCTGCTTCTAGATAAGCTTTTCTTTTGCCAAATAGTCCGTGCACAACAAATGGCTCACTTACGGCGCTCTTTACAGTCATGCGGGGATTAAGTGATGCCTGAGGGTCCTGAAAAATAAACTGGATATTGCGGCGGATTTTTTTTAATTTTATTCCGTTTACAGAAGTTATGTCTTCTCCTTCAAAAAAGATTTTTCCGCTTGTTGGTGAAATAAGCCTTGCAATTATTTTTGCCAAAGTAGATTTGCCGCAGCCGCTTTCTCCGACAAGCCCCAAAGTTTCGCCCTGTCCTATGGCAAAGCTTATGCCGTTTAGTGCGTGGATAAGCGCGCCGCAAGATTCAAGGAACCCTGTTTTTGCCGGAAAATATTTTACGATATTTTGTACTTTTAGAAGTTCGCTCATATTTTATTGTGTATCACGCAGCACGTGATACGTGATACCTTATATCCATTACTATTTATAAACACAACACGCAACCCAATGCCCTTCTTTTATCTCTATTAACTGCGGAATGATGTCTTTACAGTTGGAATTTTTCTCTGCGCACCTTTCGTAAAATATACACCCCTTGGGTAATTCTGTTAAGGGCGGCACCGAGCCTTTTAAAGTATTAAGCTTTGCACCTTTATCTTCTATTTTTGGTATGGAATTAAGCAGGGCTTTTGTATAGGGGTGTAAGGGAGCACCAAATAGATTTTGAGTAGATGCATACTCAACGATTACCCCCGCATACATAACTGCAATTGAATCAACATGTTCTGCGACTACACCAAGGTCATGTGTTATCAAAATTATTGCTATATTTTTTTTGCTTTGTAAAGCGCCTATAAGTTCAAGTATCTGCGCCTGAACTGTTACATCAAGCGCGGTTGTAGGCTCATCTGCAATCAAAAGGCTTGGGGAAGAGCTAAGCGCCATAGCAATCAGGACGCGCTGGCGCATTCCTCCGCTTAACTGGTGCGGATAATCTTTGATTCTTTTGTGGGGCTCGGAGATGCCCACATCTGTAAGCAATTTTACAACTTCGGCGGTTGCTTCGTTTTTATTTAGATTGCAATGTAATTCTATCGCTTCTCTTATTTGTTCGCCTATTGTAAGAACAGGGTTAAGCGCTGTCATTGGCTCCTGAAAAATCATAGAAATTTCTTTGCCTCTGATTGCGCGCATTTGCCCCTCTGAAAGCTTAAGCAAATCCTTACCTTTATATAATATACTGCCGACTGTTATTTTGGCGCGGTTAGGAAGAAGCTGCATAATTGATAAAGCTGTAACCGTTTTGCCCGAGCCGCTTTCGCCGACAATACCTAAGGTTTTACCCTGTTTAAGGGAAAAATTTACGCCCCTTGCAGCCTTTACCTCGCCTGCTTCGGTGAAAAAGGAAATGTGTAAATTGTTGATTTTTAGTAAAATTTCACTCATATATTTATTAGCCTTCAGCTTTCAGATATCAGTCATCAGCCGCTGATAGCTGAGACCTGAAGTCTGATAGCTTTTATATTTTTAATTTCGGGTCAAGCGCCTGCCTTATTCCTTCGCCAAGGATATAATAAGAAAGACAGGTTATAAATATTGCAATGCCGGGGAATAAAATAAGCCACCAGGCAACTTCCATGTATTCTCTTGCGCTTGTTAAAATATTTCCCCAGCTCGGCGTTGGCGGCTGGACTCCAAATCCCAGGAAGCTTAAGCCTGATTCCATAAGTATGGCCCCTGCTACGCCCAGAATAAAAGAAACATAAACAGGACCCATTGCGTTAGGCAAAATATGGTGCAAAATTATGCGCGCATCGCTTGCCCCTATTGAGCGCGCGGCAGCTACAAATTCTCTTTCTTTAAGAGTTAAAAATTCTGCCCGCACAAGCCTGGCTATTGACATCCATCCGGTTAAGCCGATAACCAGCATTACAATCCAAATACTCGGGCCGACTATTGCAAGGACTGTAAGCAATAAGAAAAATGTCGGCACTGAAAGCATTATATCTACCAGGCGCATGATTAAAGAGTCAATTAATTTTCCGTAATAGCCGGCAATGCTTCCTAAAATAATGCCGATAAGAGTTGCGATAGCCACAGCAATAAAACCAATAGACAAAGATATGCGCGTTCCATAAATCATCCTGCTTAATACGTCCCTGCCTAAATCATCCGTGCCCAAAATATGCGTGCGGCATGGAGACTGCAAAACCTGCTCCATATTTATAATATTTGGATCGTAAGGAACCAGTATCGGGGCAAAAATCGCAACAGCGAAAAGCCCGAATACAAAAATTGCGCCTGTTACTGCTAGCCTGTTTTTCTTAAATCTTTTCCAAAACATAATATAAATTTGCATAGCGCATAGGGCATAGCGCAAAGCGTAAAAATTTCTACGCTATGCGCCACGCGCTTAGCGCTGTGCGATTCTTATTCTCGGGTCTGCAAGAGCGTATCCTATATCCGCCAATAAATTTCCAAAAAGTGTAAGTATGGATACAATAACTACTTCAGCCATAATAACATTAACATCTCTGCTTATCGCTGCTGTATACAGTAGCTGGCCTACTCCAGGAATAGCAAATATGGTTTCAAAGATTACGCTTCCGCTGATTAACCCTGGGATAGAAAGCCCTATTATAGTTATTACCGGCAACACTGCATTTCTTAAGGCATGTTTGTAAATTACTTTATTTTCCGGCAAACCCTTTGCTCTTGCTGTAACAATATATTCCTGGCTTAAAGCTTCCTGCATGGTGCTGCGCACATAACGAGACAGCCCTGCTAAACTTCCAAAAACAGTTACAAATATAGGCAAGCATAAATGGCGCGCGCTGTCGGAAATTTTTTGCATTAGAGATAAATTTTCGTAGTTTAATGATTTTATGCCTGAAACAGGAAGGATATTCAGCCAGACGCCTAAGATAAGCTGCAAAATAAGCGCGAGCCAAAATACCGGCATGGCAAAGCCAATGAACACCCCTGTAGTTGTTATTTTATCGGATAATGAATTTGGTTTAACCGCCGAATGAATGCCTATAAGCAGGGCTATGATAAAAATAAGGAACATGGAGATACTATTTATAAGAATTGTTATGGGAAGCCTTTCTTTAATTTTGTCCCATGCCGGACGGGAATCGCTTGAAAATGAGTTTCCAAAATCAAATTTTGAAAAATTTTTAAGCCAGACAAAATACCTGACGTGAACCGGTTTATCCAGCCCCCAGTGTTTTTCGTAAATAGCCCGTATTTCCGGAGTCATTTTTGGATTTAAGTCGGATAAAACATCCGTAGGCTTTCCAGGGGCCAGGTTTATAAGGAAAAAAGAAACAAGAGTAATGCCGAAGAAGGTAATTAGCAACTCTAATGATTTTTTGGATAAATAAGTTAGCATGGTTATATTAAGTATCACATTATACGTATCACGTAACACGTTCTTAAAGACATGTTACCTGATACGTGTTACTTATTCCTCCAAAGTATACTTATGCAGCCGCTTAGGCACATACCACTTCTCTATATTATACCCTATCCCTATAGGAGCCGGCTCAATACCCTTAAATCTTGCGTTTACAATAGGTAAATTATCGGGCGCATACAAAAAGATATAAGGCAATTCTTCAGCAAGAATTTCCTGGATTCTGTAATAAGCCCACTTTCTTTTTTCAATGTCAAAAGTCCTTCTTCCTTTCTCAAGCAAATCATCTACTTCCTGATTTTTGAAACTTACAAAATTTAATTCTTTTTCTTTTGTTTTTGTGGAATGCCAGATATCATACTGGTCCGGGTCAAGCCCTATGCTCCAGCCTAGGACTACGGCTTCAAAGCGTTTTTTATCTATAAACCAATTAATGAAAGCCGACCATTCAAGGCTTCGGATATTAACTTTTATGCCAATTTCCTTCAACCGGTATTGTATTATTGTCGCAGTTTTCATTCTTGTTGTATTGCCCATATTGGTAAGAATGGTAAATTCAAATTTCTTGCCGTCTTTGTCCAAAATACCGTCCCCGTCAGAATCCTGCCAGCCTGCTTCTTTTAATAATTCTTTTGCTTTTTGCGGATTATATCCGTATTTTTTTACATTAGGGTTATACGGCCAGGTATTTGGCACATAAGGCCCGGTTGAGATACTGCCCATGCCCAAAAGCGTGCCTTTTACAATTTCTTCCTTATCCAAAGCGTAAGCTATTGCCTGGCGGATGCGTTTATCCGAAAACCATGGGTGCTTAAGATTAAAACCAAGATATGTATAGGAAAAGGATGGATACCTGAATTTTTTGTAATTTTTTTTGAAAAATTCGCTCTGTGTTTGTTTTTCATACTGCAAGGGCGACAAACCAAGCCAATCAAGGCCTTGAGTTTTAAGTTCCAAAAACATTGTAGTTGCATCAGGGATAATTCTAAATACAACGCTATCCAGATAAGGCCTTCCTTCAAAATAATCAGGATTTGCGCTAAGTATTATTTTCTGCCCGGGAACCCATTCTTTGAATTTAAAAGCCCCTGTTCCTATTGGTTTCCTTGCGAAAGTAGTTTTATTGATATCTTCTTTTTCAAGGATATGCTTGGGTAAAACTACGAGGCTGCCCCAGCTGGCAAGCGCCGGCGCAAATGGTTTATCGTATGTTACCTTAAAGGTGTATTTGTCCGGGGCTTCGGCTTTTTTAGCCTGGAGATAATCTTCCTTGTAGGCGCTTAATGTTTTTTCATCAATAATTTTTTTATACCCGAACAAAACATCATCTGAAGTAAACTCAACGCCATCGTGCCACTTTATCCCTTTTTTAAGATGAAAAATTATTTCTAAGCCGTCATTGTTTATTTCCCAGCTTTGCGCTAAGTCGCCTATTAAGGTAAGGTCTTTATCATATTTAACAAGGCCGTTAAATATAAAGCCGCTCACCTCATGCGAGGCGCTGTCTGAAGACGCCAGCGGTATAAGATTACTTGCTTCGGCTGAGGCACCTATTATTATTTTATCGCCGTAGGAAGGAGTAAGCCTTGAAGTATCCTGGCCGTAAGCCGGCAGGTTCAATAAAAAAATAAAACAAAAAATACAAAGACGATGGTAAAAATGCATAAAGGGAAAGGGGGAAATGCGTTTTATTTAAAACTCCGCCGGCAAACGCTTTAGTTACACAATCATGCCTAATAATATAAACAGTGGCTCGTTGAATTCAATGCCAACCCTGTAGTTATCATCCTCTCTTCTGCACCAACGGACTCTTCCTTCCAGAATAAGCGGAACTTTTTTCTTTGTGGTTATTTCAATTTTCACTTTAGTGTCAACAGGCAAAGGATTGGCTGTCTGTATACCTATTCCTTTCGGGCTTATATCTTTGCAAACAAAAGTGCCTGAAGATATATCTTTCAAAACATAAGTGCCAGGCATTGAGCAAACATTTCTGTCAAATACCCTTTTTTCGTTGAAAGCCCGTTTCGCCATACAAGAAGCCTCCTTTGCGTTTTGATATACAAGCCGCCGGCTTAAATAGTTATACTACTTTCTCAAGGCTGAAAGGCAGAATCCTGTCAAACAATACCCCGGCTTTCCATTTTCCGCGGATATTATTGTTCCAGCAGACTTTGCCTTCTATTTCCAAAAGATCCATTTTTGTGCTAGAAAGTTTCAATTTCAAATGGCTGTTAATCGCCAAAGGGTTATTGCAAAGTAAACCTGCGCCCTTGTAGCTTATGTCATTGCAGGAGACCTCATGAACTTTACCATCGGAAGCTATGCATGTGCCTTTTAAAAAGCACAGCAATCTTTTATATGCCCGTCTATATCCAAAAGCCACGTCACTCATAGAACCTCCTAATTAGCACAATATTTTTTCGCGCCGGAATACGTGAAAAAATACTAGCCCAACAGGACACCCTGATGGGTAGTGCAAATCATCCCAAAACATTATAATTTTACTCCTTTACCAAAGTTAAATCAACTCCTCTAATTTTTTTGATAATTTATCACCTCCTAAATTAATTATTTTGACGCCCCTTAAGGATGGCTCATTTCCATATGTAGAATCCTTACAGGCTGGGGTTTTATTCCTGAATTATTTAAGCCTGCCGCAGGAGAAACGTTGCGATAGGCACCTAACAGCCTGCGATAAACTTCTTTCCCCTTAACTGTCATCTCATTGTCTTTAAGCGCCAGATAGTCGCCCTGTGAATAATTAAGACCGGGCACAATTATATGCGTCTCGTACGTGCGGTGGGCTTGGTTAGGAAGGGGGGAGCTGGCGCGGAAATCATCTTTCTCTCTATTTTCAACTTGCAGCGCCTTACTCTTTTTCTCGCGCGTTTTGGATGCGGCTTGGGCTGACTTGACTGCAGCAGGATAATAAGAATTAATCTGCGGGGGGAAAGTTTCTTTTTCAACATGATAATAATCACAGAAATTATAATAAGGCGAATCACGAGGGTTACCTTGAGATAAACCGTGTCTAAACGCAATTTCTCTTGATAACCTAGGCGATAACCTTGTAGTTATGATACTAGAAGGCCCGCCGCCGGTTTTTGGCTTCGGCGGCAATAAAGGTGCCTCTTCTCCGCCATAATAATCACCGTCTCCCGGCCTGTATTTTTCAATAAGGCTACGTTGTTTTACTCCAACAACGTTTTCATTATTTTCTATTGAAAAATCCTGGCACCAAAATTCACCTTCGGCATCCAGCGCATATAATCTTAATAAAATATTGCCTGGGGCAGCATAAGCGGTTATTCCATTGACCGGATGCTTACGCCGGCCGGTTTTAAATGCAAAATCATCCGCGAGGCTCATATTTAAACTTTGAGCCGGAAGTATACCTTCTTCAAGCGGTGGATGCCCGTGGATATTAAGAACGGTGGCATCTGATTTTTCAAAATCTTCTCCCAGGTGTTTCCTGAGAAGGAAATCATCATCTTGCGTAAATAAAGTAGCCCAGCCAATCCTTACTTTATGCTCTTTTCCTTCCTTCTCTAAAAAGAATTCTCCATTTAAATTTACCGACCAGCATTCACAACCGGACCGTCCCCGCTTACTTGAATAATACACACTGACAGATGGTTCGGCGTAGCGAATAAGATAATTTATTTTATCGGATAAACCGTGGCAATAAACCGGCCAATGATCACTTAAGCCTAATTGTTCACGCCTTTTTCTCGCGTATAAAAGCATTTCAATAAAATCACCGATACTTAGCTCTTTGTCTTCGCTCTTTATCTGTAAATTATGCAGATATTTAGCTTGGCCGGGCGCAGTATAAGCGGGGAAAGATTCAACCTGTTTAAAATCACTTCCGTATAAGGCAGCGTTTTTACTGTTTAAGCTAACGGAAAATTTAGTAAATGAGCTATTGTAAGTTCTTTGCTCTGCTTGAATTTTTCCTGCCTGAGGCACTTTTCCGCCTGAAAGAGGGCCTTCGCAATGTTTTAAAATTTTTTCGGCTTCTCTTGTAATTGCATCCCGTGCGCCGGCTAAGACAGCTGAAACTCTTTCAGGAACTGCCACAGAGCTAGCACCTCTATTATCAAGGGGCCGATCCGCTTTTTTAATCATAGTGACCGGCTGGGCACCTCTAAAATGATGATATTGGCGAAGTTTTTCTTCAATGAGCAAATCAATTTGCTCTTCGGACAAAGAAGAAAACCGGGAATAAAACTGGTCCTGTTGCGCATAGAGAGCCATCCTTACTCCGGAAATATCGCCATGCCCCTGGTAATCAAGATATATGGGGTCAATGGTGCGAAACATTGCACAGCCAAGCATCATCAAGGCATCACTGAGCTCATCAGCACTTAGTTTAATCCTGCCTAATTGATTTACCTTGCCAAGGAGGGCTCGCGCCGGACACTGAAGAGGCGCTAAAGGCCGCAATATAATATTATCTCCCGGCTCAATCTCAAATTGGCGTAAAAACATAGTTGCACTATCTGGCAAGGCATACAAAGAGAGGTCTTCTACGTTTCGCGCAAAATATGCCAAAAAATCAACCGCACGTTCACATGCCTGAATATCGCTATGCGCCGGAATACGCGAGAGCGACGTCTCAGCGAGCTGGCGCGCGATGCCGCCGAGGATAATCCCCTGGCCATAACGCCTGAAGTAATCAGGAAAATCGTATGCTTCAATGGCATACGGCCAATCTTGAATAGAAACTTCGCGGACTATACGCTGTCCTTGCCGGTATGCCCAGGCACTGATGCTATCACCGAAGCCCATAGAACCATACCAGTTTTGTGCGTCTTCGCCAAATTCTCGCGCACACCACTCCCCAAAAATACCTTCTAGGCCGGAACAAATTAAATCCTCACGAAGATTCTGTCCTCTATCGGCAGGTGCTATGCCTAACGGCGCTGATAATAACCTATCCAGGACTTCGTGGCCGACTTCATGGGCAACTATGGCAGAAAGTCCGCAGAGAGAACTTCGCAGGCAACACTCATCAATCCGTGAAATACCAAGGAGGCGCAGGCTGACACTTCGGCCGTGTGTTTCATAGCGGCTCATACGGTAAGCTGCAGCAGTAAGGGGCCCTAAAGTGATAAAACCATTGATATACGCCTGGACAAACATTTTTGCGCCGCTTACAGTAAAAGAATCTTCGTATATTCTTCCAAACTGAGGCATTAATTTGCGCATAACCAATTTTGTTAGCTCAAAAATATTCTCAAGATTGGCAATTTTTATTGAAGCAATCAATTCAGGACGCAATGCTTTAGCATCTGGTAAAGCAAAAGCCCGTAATATACGTTCAACAATAAATTGAACAGCCTTTGTTTGCTCTTCGCTAAACTCAGACGCATCAATCAGGCGGGAAAGCGGGCCAAACCAAAAGCTGTTTTTAGATGCCGGATCGCGTAAAAAAGCGGCAAGCACGCCCCTAGCTTCCTGCACCCTGCGTTTTAACTCGGCCTCATTCTCGGCGTATTGAAGGGAATTAAAAACGCCCGATACTGCCTGCGGGTAAGGATTGCGCGGCCCCCAACGCCAGCCGGCCGCTTCTAACTTCTCGGCAAATTCAGCCCTCAAAGATATAGGAATATCAATTCCGTGAGCCTGGCAAAGCAACCCTATCATCTGGCGCAAATAATGCCCGTCGGATTTTCGCAGCATTGAAATATCGCGGAACGTAAAGCTCTTTGAAACGGCTTCGCCAAAACCTTCTCTGGCAATAAAACTTCTTAGCTCTTTCGCCCATGGGAAATTACTCTCGGCCATTTCAATCTTTTCCAGATTATCGCTTCCTGCGTTATTAAAAACACCCTGAGTATCTGCCGGGGAGCCCTCGGCTTCGCCGAGAGGCGAGCTGGCTGGCCCCAGACCTTGGCTTTTTATCCTACCCTTTAAAGCATCCACTTCTCCAGCAAAAAATCCTTCTCTACATTTAAACTTCAGTCCTTCTATCCTATTGATATCCCGCTGGGCAACCGCTTGCCATGGTTCATTATCCAAATCTTTAGCATAATAAATGGCATCTAGAATAACACCATACACATACGGCAAATTATCAGGGCGTGAATATTGATAAAGTATCTTAGGATAATCGAAATGGCTTGTTGACTCTATTCTACAACCTACCTTATCATGATGCGTTTCTATCCTTGCAAAATGTGCAAAACTTATTGACCCATTTAAACCAATACCTGCGTGGCCTCTCCCGCCAGTCCTTCGCGGCCTTAATGCTTCAAGGATAGGCAACTCCCGATTAAAAACGCTATCCCAAAAGGGTGAACCTTTATTTAAACTAACTGCCCTGGCTAATTCAATACCGCCATCCTGGCCATATTCTAATTTTATTAACTGCAGGCAAACGTCTTCTTGAGAGTGTTGTAAAAAATTTGTTCTACTGTGACCCAAGAATTGATCTAAAAAATCTCCTATTGATAAATTAACGAACTCCTCGGAAAATACCTTGGGAAATAAATCTTTAAGTACTTCGTAGTGCCTTTTATTAGCTCCATCAGGATCATATAAATACTTGCCGTAAACACGTGCTTGAGAATAGTCAACAAAAGGTTCCCTGTTAAACAGAGCGAGATTTAAATATGTCCTACAAGTAACAATAAAAATAACTATCCAGCCGCGACTTTTTAGTTCTGCCAAGGCATAGCTAAAAAGCGCTAAATCAGATAAAGATGCTGTTGGGGACATAACATCCTGAGTAAACCCAATCAGCTCTTCCTCGCTTAACACTGCTAAAGGACTCACCCTGCAGTCCTCCTTGGAGAGGTTACTATTGCGACCCGGCGAGCTGGCGGTAACCATTGAATTAGGCAAGGTGCCCCCCGAATTCTTTGAATGAGTAAGGATAACGATTTCATCCACCCGATAAGAATGGTGTCCTGGCGACGACTTAACTTGGACTATGCGACCATCTGACATATTTGCAGATAGAAGAGTTTGTCTTTCTGGCAAATTAATAAGTGCCTGAAAAAAATGGAATATTTCCTCAATGCTGAAATGTTTACACAAAAGTTCCCATGTCATCTTATACCCGTTAACGTCAACTGATTGTATGGTTTGCAAAGAAGGTGATGTATTGTCGCGAAATTCAATATCTGTTATGAAAGGAAGCACATTCTGCACAAGCTTAAACAAACTAATGTCTTGCTGCAGAATAAGCGGATCAAGCTGGTAAGGCGCGCGATCAATAGCCTCATATTGAAAGGATAGGCTTAAACGCGGATGTATAACCACAGTATATCCCATCATCAATACCACAAAAGCTGCTGCCCCCACACAGCCGTTTGCACCGCCTCTCATGACATTTAGACGGCCAGCTTCATTCATAGATGAAAACTGCCCTGCAAGATGGACTCTATGCACGCCCCATGATTTTAAAAGGTTTCTGGCTGCCGTATAGTCTTCGACTGTTTTAAAAGGAGTAGTATCCGCAACAGGGATAGTATTTACGGTTGCGAGTGGATGACCAATTATCGAAGGAGGTATCTTTCCTCCCAACATCATTACTTTATTTTTTCCATTGTTTAAAATAGCTGCGATTCTTTCCTGATGCCTGTCTAGAACATGCTTATTTCTATACGATTCTACGGGATTATTATGTACAATGCACCAAGCCTCATTTACAGGCAGAACCACATTCCACTCGCTAGTTTCGCCAACAGATGAACTCGCAGTGGGCTTAACTTGATGCTTTCTTTGCGTTCTTTGCAAACGGTCAGAAAGTGGCCTTAGTGCCGGTGAGCTGGCCATTGGGGAAGTAAAAAATATAGGGCTGGAAACAAAGGGATTACCCTTCCCTTGTGCTTGTTTTATGTTTTCATTATTCTTTTGATGCCATAAAACAACTATTTCAGAATTTATAGGAGGTAGGGCTCCCTCTTGGCCATGTTGGATTTCTTTGACACGAAGTGCTTCTATTTGAGATAAGGCTTTAGAAACGGCAGGAATTGTGTGAGTAAACTTATGCTCTTTGCCGTCGTAAGGGTTAAATCCAAGATATGTTGTGACAAGAATTGCGTAACGACCTAATTTCTTCCCGGGTGGCATTTGTGGCCAAAGATCAGAAAAATGCATATCTCCATTACCCTCTAAACTAAAATTAACTTTGCCGTAAAAAGAATCTCCTCTGAATTGCTTAAATTTTGCTACCTCAGCTTTACCAATGTTGCCAGGCACATCTCGATGTAGAATACTTACGTCAACAAAGCTTTTACCAGATTTGTAGCTGAACGGAAGTATAATAAAGTAATAACCTAGTCTGAATATCTCATCAGCTTTGCGCTGTAGATCTATTTCGTAACCCGGCGAGCTGGCGCTACTTAGTCCATAGTTTATAGTCCATAGACCATAGACCGAATTTTGCACTTTGGCTTCTTGGCTATTGGCTGTTGACTGTGGACTATTAGCTGAATATAGCGGCGAGCTGACTACAAACCGCTTTCCACTTAAGAGGTGGACATGGTTTTTTGCTTCGCTTGGGCTTGAGGTGCGAGGGTATTGCATTGCCACTGAGCTGATGGGATACTGGTTTGTCATCATAATAGTTTGCTTGGAAGAGGTATCTGGCTCAGATGGCCTGATTGTTTTTATCCTACCTGCTATTCTGTCAATCTGCGCTCCATGGGTTTTTAAAAAATCGTGAATCTGCCGTATATCTTTAGTTAGAGTGCTGATCTGAACTGTCCACCATGCCCAAATTTTTTCATAGGGAGTGCCGGAAGCTAAAGCCCTGTTAACTGCCATTTCCAAATCATTAAGTGTTGGTAATTCCTTTTTTGCAGATTTTTTTCTAGATTTTTTCTCATATCTGCGATTTGGATGTGATTTAAGTACCGGATCGTTAATCAGATCTCTAAAGACAGTATCGAGAGCGATTCCCGATTTAGAGGATAGTTGTTTGGCGGTATGAGGCCCACGATCGAATAAATCATTGAGAATTTGGCGATCGCGTGCGACTTCGACATCAGTACGCATGTCTCGTTCATAGACAAGGTTAGGGTGACTTTTTAGTTTAGGCCACCGAAGGTCAGACCATACAGTTATAATATCTATGCCCGATAATTCCGATAATTCTCGGGGAGTATGCGGATCTTTATCAAGAATCGAAAGAAGCACTTCTCTGTCTTGCATAATTCCTTCTCTCGATCGGTAGTCTTTTGCCTCAATTATCAAGTTATAGTGGTCCCGGAGCGGGGGATCCAGACGGGTATCGCTGACGACCAGATCAAGGTGGATACCGGATGCTTCGGACAGTCCTCTTCGCGTGTGCGGACCTTGATCAAGAAGCTCACGTAACCTAGCTCGATCCTGTTTCATTTCA